>ERZ773214.1344-NODE-1344-length-14514-cov-18.073657_pt1 | contig 14514 bp, 10 predicted proteins | sample MGYA00511238_ERZ773214 | MGnify/ENA primary metagenome ERZ773214 (study PRJEB29015, sample SAMEA2738157) | human oral metagenome | biome: human oral; feature: human-associated habitat; material: saliva | place: China | collected 2259 ...
CCCGTGAGCGTGTTCGCCAGATTCGTGAGAAGGCTATCGAGAAGATTCGTGAGAGCGGTAATGCACGCGTACTCATGAAGTACTTGGGATAAGAAAAACAAGATTAAGATGATAATTATAAAAGAGCATGTGTCAAAAGGCACATGCTCTTTTCTCTCTATAAAGTCCCGCAAACTTTTATTGCAGGGCTTTTAGCTTTTGTTTCATACGACATTTGAAACCATAAGGTTTCGCTTCATTATCGCAAGTAAGTTCGTTTTGAAAGGCTTATCACATTTTATGAGTAAGTTCTTCAGCATAAGAAAGTTGAGTATCTTTCCCCGATAGGAAGTCATCGACCTTCATTGGTACAAGGTGGTGGGGCTTAATGCCTTCGCCTTCTAATGGGAATCCCTTAGGAGAATGAGTAAAAGAATGACCGATTGGAACCCAGTAGTACATTCCGTACGTGGTCTTAAACAAACGAGGATTACCACCAGTATCACCCGCAGAAGGCGTACCCACAACGATAGCATCACCACTCTCCTTCATCGTTATCAGGAAACTCTCAGCGGCAGAAACCGTAACAGGTCCCGAAAGAATAATCACCTTTCCCTTATATCTATCTGGAGAAGGCGACAAAGTTGTACCGTTCCAAATCGTTCGTTCACCTTTTATCAGGTGCTGTGCTATGAAATCTCCCACACTACTATTCCCTCCTCCATTATTGCGAAGGTCCACTATAAGGAATGGCAGTCGGTTTAAAGACGCAAAAGCTTTGCTGAACTGCTTGTCAACTCCATCCAACATACTTCTCACATCAATATATCCAACCTTTGAAGAGAGTTTCTTCCATGTCACATCTTGTTCTTTATTCTTTTCAGGGATATACTGAGATTGCAGATGAACGGTGAGCGTTAGAGGTTTGCCTTGTCGAATAATGTCCAGCTTCTTCACCGAATCCGTATAGCTACATAATATACTCTTTGCTGCTCTAAAGTAACGGTCGGCATCTGTAGAAGCCGAAACATACTTGGTGTAATCAGTTACCCATTTATTCACTGGCACACCATCAACCGCCACAATCTCGTCTTTATCCAGCAAACCTGCCTTAACAGCGAAGTCAGAAGGTTTATCAACAAACACCCGATCTTCTATCATTGTGATATTTGTACCTTGTATAAACCAAGGTTCTTGTATAGATACATTATTAGCGTGAGCACATTTCAGGCTACTAAAAAGCTCCTTTATCAGCAATGAATAAGCCACCTTCGACTGCATTGTGTCAAGACGTTGAAGGCAGGCGGTATGAATTGAGTCGAGGTTCAAATGCTTCGTATCTTTATATACATACTCATCTTTGATAACCTTGAACATCTCTTCAAAATCACTTTGAAATTCTTTTGGTTCAACAGGTATCTTATCAGCATTATACGCTTGTACATCTTCCCATTTTAAAGACGTACGTTTCTGATTCCAAACGTAAAGGACAAAGGCTGTAAGCAATAGTCCTAAAAGTACAAAGGTGGATAAAATAAGCTTCTTCATAATATCTTAATTGGTAATAAATTGTTCTTCGCAAAGATATAAAATATCCTTTACAAAACAAATAGAAATATATAAATTAGACCAATAATTGCAATTATTCCCTCGCTGAATGAACGAGAACAGCTTTACAATAAGTCTTTCCATTCTAAGTAACTGGGAAAGACAATAAAACAGTTTCACCAACGTTATATAATGTATGAAACGTAAGAATATTCAGAAATACATATTACTACTATTGTTCATGGTGACAGCGCAGCTGGCATTTGCGCAATCATTCACACTGCAAGGGAAGGTTTCCGACAAGGAAGGCAACCCGATTGAATTGGCTTCTGTCATGGTTGTTTCGCAAGGAAAACTGTCGATGACCAACCTAAAAGGCGAGTTCAATATGCAGTTGCAGAGTGAAGACTCCGTGAAGGTGCGCTTCTCAATGATTGGTTACAAGACCAAGACGAGGATTCTCGTGCGCCCAAAGGGAAAGCAGACACTACTCGTACAGCTTGCTGACGACAACGCATTGGAGGAGGTTGTAGTGCAGGGCAAAGCCAAACAGCACGGAACAACGGAAGAATTGGATATTCAAAAAACTAAACAAGGACCCTCTACGTCGGGCAATGCTGTCGAAGAAATGGTACAGACTCAGGCGGGTGTTTCAACCCACTCGGAGCTATCTTCACAATATAACGTTCGTGGTGGTACGTTCGATGAGAACTCTGTCTATATCAATAATATAGAAGTGTTCCGTCCCTTCCTTGTGCGAAGCGGACAGCAAGAAGGACTCTCTATTATCAATCCCGACATGGTAGAGAGCGTTGGTTTCTCAACCGGTGGATTCGAAGCGAAATATGGTGACAAGATGAGTTCGGCTTTGGACATCACCTATAAACGTCCAAAGAAGACGGAAGCCTCCGTCTCTGCCTCTCTTTTAGGTGCCAGTGCCTATCTCGGATTGGCTACGAAGAAGTTGACATGGACCAATGGTGTGCGTTATAAAACCAATCGTTACCTCCTTGGTTCACTCCAGACAAAGGGCGAATATCGTCCGTCCTTCCTTGATTATCAGACTTATCTCTCATGGCAACCCAACAAACGTTGGCAGGTAGACTTCATCGGTAACATCTCTGACAACCGTTATAACTTCGAGCCAGAAGACCGTGAGACAAACTTCGGTACGCTGCAGAATGTGAAGAAGTTCCGTGTTTACTTCGATGGACAGGAGAAAGACCTCTTCCGAACCTTCTTTGGTTCGTTGGCTATCACACGCCATTTGAGTTCACGCACCGACCTCTCCCTCCTCGCATCGGCTTTCACAACGAAGGAGCAGGAGCGTTATGACATTCAAGGACAGTACTGGCTGACACAGACTGAGACGTCGGAAAACCTCGGTGTGGGTACGTATATGCAGCATTCTCGCGACTATCTCAACGCTGACGTGAAGAGTTTGAAACTGATGATGCAGCATCGGGCTGGCAAACACAAGATTGAGGGCGCAGTGACCTATAAACTTGAGCGTATCAAGGAGAACTCTGCCGAATACGAATACCGTGATTCAGCGGGTTATAACGTTCCGCATACGGGGCGTGATTTGAAGATGATTTACTCGCTTCGTGCCCGCAATGAACTTAATGCGAAACGCTTTGAAAGCTATTTGCAGGACACATGGAACTTCCAAACTCGTGACTCTGTTCCAACGCTTTTCACACTGAATTATGGCGTACGCTTTGCGCATTGGGACTTCAATGGCGAGAGTCTGTTCTCTCCACGTGCATCGCTGACCATCACACCGGGCAGAAATCGCAATCTTAGTTTCCGCATTGCAGGTGGTATCTACTATCAGGCACCATTCTATAAGGAGCTTCGCGACACGTCAATCGTCAATGGTGTTACCTACGCAACGCTCAATCAGAAGATACGCGCACAGCAGTCTATCCACGCATTGGCAGGTATGACCTATCGCTTCGAGATGTTGGGTCGTCCGTTTAAGTTCACTGCGGAGGCTTATTATAAGGCACTCTCACACCTCGTTCCTTACTCTGTTGACAATGTGAAAGTGACGTATTATGGTGAGAATACAGCCACAGGACACGCCACAGGTCTCGACCTTAAACTCTTTGGTGAGTTCGTTCCGGGTGCTGACTCATGGCTGACGCTGAGTGTGATGAACACGAGTATGAAGTTGAATGGTAAGAGTATTCCGCTCCCAACTGACCAGCGTTATGCACTCAACCTTTATTTCACGGACTTCTTCCCAGGTACGACGCGTTGGCGTATGTCGCTGAAGTTGGCTTATGCAGACGGTTTGCCATTCTCTGCTCCACATCAGGAATTAGAGAATAATACCTTCCGTGCACCTGCTTACAAGCGTGCCGACATCGGTATGAGCTATCGCCTATTAGACAATAACGATGGTCATCGCAACACAATCTTTAAGAATATCTGGCTCGGTTTGGACTGTCTGAACCTCTTTGGTATCAATAACGTCAACTCGTATTATTGGGTGACAGACATCGCTGGACAGCAATATGCCGTTCCAAACTACCTTACTGGACGACAGATAAATGGTAGGGTGACGGTGGAGTTTTAGAAAAAGGAGCCTCACCCAAGCAACTGGCCCCAAGCCACTGGCCCAAGCAACTGACCCAAGCCACTGGCCCCTCCCCCTTACCCCTCCCCCAAAGGGAGGGGCGTAATTACCGAGATACCCCTTCCGAGCCTCTCTCCCCATCTCCTCTTCGAACCAACGGTCATTTACTAAAGGGAAGTAATGAGAGAAGGGCTGGTTAGTTTTGAGGCTTGGACTTGCTTATTTTTTTGTCCAATTTTTTTTCAGACCCTTTTCCAAAACATACTCTTTTAGTTTATTTTTAACGCCTAATTGGCTTGCAAAAGGTGCCCTTTTGAAACCTTACTAACGCCCTTTTGGAGTCCAATTAAGCACCTTTTCTTGTGCTGTTTTATAACTAACTGATTTCCTTTTAGTTATAAACCTACTTTTTGTCAATGTTTTTGCCGTGATTTATAGGTGTGTTACCTGAACTTATGTAATATCTTTTCAAATCTTCATCTGTGGTCGGAGTCTTAAAATGAAGTGCTTTTTTTGTGTGCGAGGATGATAATAGAATAAACAGTTGAACGTCTTGCTATGTTTTTTATAACTATTAACTTAAATGTTTTCCATGCCGTAAGGGGTATCACGGTGTTTACGCCCCTCCCTTTGGGGGAGGGGTAAGGGGGAGGGGCCAGTTGGTGCTTTGGCTGCTTAGTGTTTTGCTTGGCTCATATTAAACCCAGCACAGATTCCCATACCATTCAGCATATTGCTGTAGGTGGTACGGATAGTAGAGAGGCCCGCTTGAGCAAGGGAATTGTTCGAAACATCATTCAAAGCCTGTAGGAAACGGTAGTAGGCTGGGGCGATGTGATAGAACTCTAACTGTAATCCTTCCTCTATACCATACTTTGTCTTTAGCTCTGCCAAAGACTCTTTGGTCTCACCTCTTATTCCAGTGTAAGGTTCAACATTCAGACGAAGTGTGTAAGTCTTGCCATTGATTGTCGCATCATCGAAGACATAGAACTGCTTATAGAAGTCACTACTGAAGTCGAAATCATCGTCAATGTCTGACAATGGGTTCAGAAGCGGTTCACTTGCCGTTGCGATAGGTATATACGCTGTTTTCAAGTCGTATCTTACAGCCACACTATCATAGCTGTTGCTCTTACGTCCCTCCATATAGTCAGCGTAAGAATGGTATCTCATCACCTCCTGCATATAGCCACCCATATTTTTAAAACAGTAAATATAAAGGTAGAGCAACTTCTTCTTTACACGCACAGCATAATAATCGTGTGTCTGGGCAGGGTCGGTGAAGGTGGCTTGCAGCTGCAGGAAGTCTTCTACATTTGCCGAAGGGTCTCTCTTCATGCGTACCATACGTGTGGTAATATTGCTGATACCAATCGGTTGTGGAATCTCCGTAGACGACTCGACAGCCTCTAAGCCCTGCGCTTCAACACGCAACTGCACCTTATCGCCCGCCTTCTGCTGTCCCACGACACGATAGCGACCATTGCCCAAGGCAGTCACCGTCCTCGTCTGTCCGTTCAATTGATAGCTGATTACTGCATCATCAATCATCACATTCTTCTCTGTTGTGTTATATTGTTTCAAAGGTATGCTACGTGACACCGTGATATAAGTGGTGTCGGAAGTAGAAGGCATACAATAGACAACCAACTTTGGCTTTGCATCAGGCAGATTGCTGACACTGAAATCATCCTTGCAACTCATCACCGATAGGGCAAGGAAGAGGAGGAAAAATATCTTTTTCATGTTCGAAACTTAGAATTTAAATGTGTAACTGAACGATGGAATCACAGGGATGAACGCTATGTTCCTTATCTTCATCTGGTTATTACCGTCGATTTTCACACGTACCCAGAGTGAGTTCAGGTGGCAATAAGCATTGTAGAAACTGAGGTTCCAGATGCGCTCATGCCCCTTCTTGGTGGTATGATGGAAGTCGAAGCCGATGTCAAGACGGTGATAAGCCGGCAAGATAACGTTGTTAGGCTTTTCGTAAGCAAAGTTCAACGTGTTGTCATCAGATGAATTAAAGGTCAATCCTCCCTGCTCCTGCGCTGGAACGTCAGGCAATCCGATATACTGAGTAGGGATTGTCATGCGGTTACCCGTGCGGAATGTCCATGCTGCAAAGGCTGCAATCTTCTTTGTGATGTTCCATCTTCCGGTGAGGGTGAGCTTATGACGGTTGTCAAACTTATCATAATACCAACCATCATAGAAGTCATCAAACTTCTTCTCCGTCCATGAGAGGGTATAAGAACCATGTAGTGTGAGGTTGGAAACGTTGTAATCAGCATCCAATTCAACACCGTAAGAGCGACCATTACCCTCCATAACCATATAGTCCCAGTTGGCTGCTGGTGGCTCCAATCCTGCCCAACTTGAATACTGTAGGATATGACTTGAACGCTTGTAGTAAGCCTCCAACGAGAGCAACCAGTGCTTGTTAGGTTTCATATAAGCTCCTGCAGCCACCTGCCAAGAGCGCATCGGATGTAGTCGAGCCGTCGTTGGCACCCAGTAGTCGGTTGGAAGATCGAGGAAGGAGTTGGCAATCTTGTGTACAAACTGGCTCATCAGCGTGTAGCTTGCCTTAAGAGACAGACGCTCCGTTGGCTGGAACTTCATCGAAAGACGTGGACTCAGTGTTGCGAAGGTCTTACCGCTAATATAGAAGACATCGGCATTCACACCCCCGTTGAGGCTCCATTTCTCGTTGAGTGTCATCTCGTCTTCGGCATAGAAGGTCAGCTGATGTGTCACATTCTTATTATAACTGTGGGTCTCAATCGTGTCAGCCTTTGCCTCACTATTGGTTTGATAGTTATCAAAACGGTTGTAAGTCTGTGGCTGGAAGCGATGATAGGTATAGTCCTGACCAAAGCGAATGTGGTGACGAGGGCTTGGGCGGAAGTCGAAAGCTGCTCGATAGCCAATGTCATCAATAGATGAACGATAGCCATGAGAGGTCAATGTTAGTTGTTCTTTCTCTCCAGGGCGTGTAAATCTCCACTCATCTGAGCTGCTAACCGTTGAGCGATTGTGCGTATAGACGGCTGTGAAGTTAGCAAAGAGCTTCGGTGAGAACTGATAGTTCCAGTCTAAGGCAGCATTGAAGTTACCCCAGTGGAAGCGATTCACATAGATGTCTACGTCATTATAACCACTGCTATTGTTACTGTGCCACTCGTCTTTTGCGTCCAATCGGTCCTCACCAGAGTAGACACTCAGCGACATTCGCGAACGTTCGTTGAAGATATTGGTCAACTTGAAGTTTATGTCATGGAAGAAATACGACATACTCAACTTATCCTCATCGTTGCTCTTGTGGTTCATTATTGCAAAGGCAGGACGCGTGAGGAGATCCATCCAGCTACGACGCAAACCGAAGTTATAGGATGTTTTTCCCTTTCTAATAGGTCCCCCGATATGGAAGGCACCATCGAGTAAGCCGATACGATAGCTGCCGTGGGTCTTATAAAGGTCGCCATCAGCCGTGCGAACGTCGATGACACTCGACAGACGACCGCCATAACGTGCTGGGAAACCACTCTTGTAGAAGTCGACATTCTTCACAACATCGGCATTGAACGAGGAGAAAAGACCTAATGAATGGTTGGTATGATAGAGAGGTGTACCGTCGAGTAAGAAGAGGTTTTCGTCGCCATTACCACCATGAACGTAGAGACCGCTGGCAAGTTCCATACCGTCAGCCACACCGCTCGTACGCTGTAAGGTCTTGATAACGTCCGGACTACTCAACAATGCGTACTCCGTTTTAATATCTTTCTGTGAGAGAGAGAGTTTTCCAGTCTGCGTTTTCAACAAAGGTGAGTTCAGGTCTGTCGTCACAACCACCTCATCCAACTGTGCTTCGTTTTGCAAGATGATGTCATGGTTTTGGTTTGCAGATAGGTCAATGGTTTCAATAAGGGTTTTATATCCTACGTAACTACACCTAATTTCGTGTTGTCCTTCGCCCAATGTGAGCGAGAAATGTCCGTAGGCATTCGTCATCGTGCCTTGTCGTGTGGTGAGGTCGTAGATAGTTGCATTGATAAGTGGTTCTCCGTTACGGTCTTTCACATATCCACTGAGCGTAAAACGCTGGTGCGTCTTGTCCTCATCAATGCCCCGAATCATTCTTTCTTTTGGCGCTTCGTTTTTCCATGTTACCGCACCAATCCCGTTAGCCTTATGTGCATACAATCCCAAAGGGCTGAGCCATAAGGCAGCTAATAAAAACTGTTTATTCATCTGAAATAAATTTAAGCGGTGCAAAGATAATGCTTTTAATTCAGAATTCAGAATTCATAATTCATAATTATGATTACTGGTATAAGTCATGATAGTAGACGAGTTGACAAGTTTACGAGTAGACAAGTTGCTTGTGAAGAAAGACAAGATAATAGAAAGACAAAGTAACAGATGAACAAAGTTCTTTCGAGTAACAAATTTACGGGTGAACGAGTTGCTTGTGCTGGACTTGTTTTTAACGTTACTCTTGGTTAAAAACTAATGACAAAAGAGGAGCCTAATCCTAAAGAATGAGAACAAGTGCGCACTCCTGACACACGATAAGGTGAGAGATTATAGTCCATAAGGAAACGAACATTATAATGCTGACGAACTCTGAAGGTCAGTGAAAGCCCTGTTCCAAAACCTACTCCATGATGACAATCAATTAAATCGTCCGTTAACTTTATGTCGGGATAAAACACAGATATAACCAAGAGTTTACTACCGAGAAGCCAACGCTCTGATAACGGATAAGAGAAATAAGCACCTCCACCTAACTTCCACGTATCGAAGACATTATCTTCGGCCTTGACATTGTCTACAATGACTGACGTACGGGTCACAGAGAACCGCCCACCAACACCAATATAGGGATTAAAGAAGTAGGCACCCTCAACAGCTGAGGTACATCCACGCGACACCTTAACTTTTGAGCCTTTCTCATTGAGATACGTACCTAACGGCTCATTAATAAGAAAATCAAGACCAACGTATGATGGCTTCTGCAGCTTATCAAACTTTTCCTCTACATCAGCCTTTCTTAACCCATGATTCTTAAATATCAAATCCGTAAAATAATAGCCCAACTCTGTAGCCACAATACCTACGCCTGCCCCTGTCATTACGTCGCTCAGCCAATGCTTATTGTTTGCCATACGCATTAAACCTGTCGCAGCTGCCACAGTGTAAGCACCGACGCCTATCCACGGACTCCGATAGCCATACTCCTTATTCAGCATGGTAGCAGTCATAAAGGCCGTCGCTGTGTGCCCAGAAGGAAAAGAGCGTAGGTCAGTACCATCTGGACGCTCTACTTGAGCAGAATACTTTAGCGAATTAACAATACCTGCCATCAACGCTACCGACATAGCATCAGAGGCAAGCATACGCCCCCAGCTACTTCTACCTTTCATGCCACTAACCTTTAAGCCAAGCATAACGGCAGCAGGGAGATACTGCGTGTAGTTATCTAAACTCCTATCAAATCTTGGTATATAGTCATTTCGCAAACCACGAAATTGCCTACTCTGCCCTTTCATGATAAGACCGTTTATAATAAGTGGTGCACAAGTATATATAATCCTATCAAAATGCGGCTTACAAGTGTTACAAGACTTTTCCTCTCCTTCCGTAGGAACACATTTTATAGAGGGAACTAAACCTGTGTCAGCAACAAGGCTTAAACTATCAACCGTTTTTATTGAGTCCGCAAGCCGTATGCTATCTTGAAATACAGCAGATGCCTTTGCCTGACAACAAAGACATACGAATAGTATCGGTATAAAAAATAACTCCTTAAAACGTTTCATCTTCTCAATGAGCATTGATAGCAAGTTTGTCTAACATGGGTTTATCGGCTACAAAATTACTACTTTTCCACGGGAAATGAGAATATTTTTTACCATTAAGAGTAATCTTAACAACTATCTGTCGATAAATGATTATAATTTGCCAAAATTCACACACCCTCTCCTCATTATTTCCTTTGGTCAGCGACCGCTGAGTTGGAGAGCCTTCCACTTACCATCCTTCAAGACAAGGACCTTATGATTCTGGTTCTTCCGTTAAATGCGTGGATACTTTTCGTATAGCTTTAACGGTAAAAACGAGGTTATTCATTAAATAAAATTATTGTCAAGACGGTCAATTGTCTATTCTATTATCACCCTCCAACGCCACCACCTTTTCTCATTTTAATACTTCAAAAATGTAGATAAGGCTCTGAAAAATCATTACATAATTTCGAATATAATATCTATAAATAAAGACAAAAACACGTGTAAAAAGCAAGTCTACAACTAACAGAAAATCAGTTAGTTATAAAGTCATGTAAGAAAAGGTGCTTAATTGGACTTCAAAAGGGCGTTAGTAACACTCCCAAAGAGCATCTTTTGCAAGCCAATTAGGTGTCTTTTAGAAGCCAAAAGAGTATGTGTTGGTTTTGAATTACATGAAAATAGTTTACAAATGTCGATTAATAAGGGAATAAGCTGTTTGTAGAAGACAGAAAGACATGCTAATGGATAGACGTATTTTAGGTTCTTCAGCAATTTGGAGTGATACCTTTTGAGATTAGAACTTTGAAGATAGGTCACACAGAGCAAGGGAGAACACAGAGGTTTTATATAGTTGCAATCGTTAGACACAGAGGCACCGTTGGTGCGTGGAGGCACAGAGGATATTTGCGAGTTTTATTAATGTTTTTGTCTACTTCATTACAAAGCAGTGGTTTGCAAGATTTCTTAAAATGTTTATTACCAAAGTTATCAGCAACACGTACACTACGGCTCTGTCGCTCTTTGTGCCTTCGGCACCTCCGTGAGATTGTCTGCTTTCACCTCCGTGCTCTCCCCCTCTCTGTGTGACTTTTATATGTATTAGGCTTACTTTATCACTCCATATTTCGGAAGAACCTTATTTATTGCCAATGTGGCATTTTTCAAAAGAATGATCCATACAATAGATTTTAACTTCACCACAATTAATTTTCATTTTATCGTATGTATCTTGCAATGGAATCGTATCTATAACTTTATATTTCTGTGTATCTATAACGATAACTTCTAACTCAGTAGCAATAAGTATTTTCTTTTCAAATATAGCCATTTCACAAAAAAGAAAGCCTAAGTCTAAATACATTATTCTACGTTTCAAGTCAAAATCATAGATAGCAAAATCTTGATCAATTCCTATAGCAAATATCTTTGGGAATACTTCTATGAACTGAGGGCGTAATAGGTCGCTTGACCAAGCAATTTTTGCATAGGAATCACCTTCCACTATCTTCCCATATATTCGATAAGAATCATTATGATAGTCTTTGAATACTGAATCATAATTTAATCTTTTATATGTATCATAATCGATAATTTCAATGTTCATTTCTTTTTATTATATGTTTGATTCAAAATCATTACCGTAAAGAGACCAATTTAATAATGCTTTATATAATAATCGAAGTCTGCTTTATTTTTAGGGGCTATCTCACGCATTATAACCCCATACATTCCACTTGGTATTGGTGATTTCCAATAATCTAATCCCTTTCTCTTCAAGAAATTAACAACTTTCATTTTCTCTTTGTATGCCTTTGAACCAATTGGGTATACGCATTTACGTAGTTTATATAGAATGTCTACTTCAAAAGTAGGGTAATCAGGCTTATCCACGTCTATTTCTGTAAACTTTCTGCGATAGTCTGCTCCTTTCAGTAGAAGATATAACATAATATCCATCTTACCATGAATCATACAATTTTCTATTGCGCAATTTTCAGTAGATGTTGCATAATTAATGTTTGCCCCTGCATCAACTAATAATTTAACCTTCTCAAAGGAGGAAAACACAGCAGCACTTAAAGCAAATTCTCTTCTTGGTACAATATCTCCTAAACCATCCTCCTGAACTCCACAAGCTGTTGAATTAGGGTCTCCTCCATATTTCAGTAATAAAGCAAGTATTTTACTTGAGGGTCCAGTAAAGCGACAAGCTGATAAGACAGCACTTTCTCCAAAGTATTTAGTGGAGTCATCATGTGCATTAGGATTAGCTCCCAACTCTAATAATTTCTCAACGGATTCTATTTTATTAGTACGTGTTGCTAACATCAAAAGAGTCTGCTTGTACTTAGGATCTCGGTAATCTACAGGAATATGCATCTGTAAAACTTGTTTCGAAATCTCTGTAGTATCTTCATCTTCGACAGCCTTTGCTAAAGACCATGCAGGCGTATGTTTATACAACCTAAAATCATCTCCTAACATGTCTTTTACGTTAGGCTCTATACACGAAAAACAAACGAATAACACTAAGAATAAAAAGTGCTTCATACTCATAATAATTTTATTCTTTATATCTTAAAATCCTTCCTATAAGTAAAATGAAAAAGCTTAAAATCCATATGTAGTATCCAATCTGCAATGAAACAATATCACTATGTTTTCCAGCTTCGTTAATAACAATATAGGGGCATCCGTGGAATAAGCATCCTAAAATGAGACTGCCTGTTAATAATATTATCCCGATACACTTTCTCTTTATAAATAAAGATATCAAGAAAAGAATATTCGCATACCATGATATATAATAAACAGTTAGTTTGCTATTTATAAATACTCCAGCCCATCCCAAGAATAAAGCCGTGTATCCCATGTAATCAAAGGAACTATCTCTTACAGAGAAGCATGGTAGAAAGCAGCTAATTATAAATGTAATTAGACCTATAAAGGTTATAATTCTCATGTTCATTTATATCCCTTTCTATTTAATTTGTTATAAGTCAATCTGTAAAGTATGTTTTAGAAAGAACTAACTTACTTATAAGTTATACGTGCGCTATCTATATAATATACATCAGAAAAAGGTTCCTTTAGCAAAAATCGTACTACGATATGATTGATAACTGAGTCTCCATAAATCTGATACAGGCTATCTGATTCTTGAGATGTTGGGATTTTTATCTTACTTCCTTTACATTCTATTCTAAATCCACTACTTGTCCACCTCCCTCCAGAACCTGTTGGAATATAAAACAATACTGGAAGTTGTTTGGTCATATAACCTTTCAAACTTCTGCTTTTTAAATCGCATATAATGTAAAAGATTAACCAAACTACAAAAAACGCACAGCCTACAACATAAGAGTAGTAATGCAGTTTATTCTTTATTTTAAGTATTATATAAGAAAACAGAAAAATCAAAATGTTTAATGATATCATATAGAAATACGTATCTATAATGACATTCGATCCCATATAAAGTAGTATCCACAGACCCGCTAAGGCCAAGAAATCCCAAGTAGCTTCTTCCTTTAATATTTTCTTTAGATTCATTGTCTCATCGAATATTTATAAACTAAAGTTTCCCACCCTAATAAATAGATAGAAAAATAACAGTTTGTCAAATTTTCTTGGTAAATTAGTAATCGCTAAAGAACTGATTTTAAAGACAAGACAACAAAACTGTTATGGAAGCAAAAATAGAGAAAATAAGTGAGTTATCCAAACTTTTGAGTGTTAAAACTCGAATGAGTGATGATTTATTTCATCTTTTTGGCAAGTTTGGCATCGGTCACTTGTTATCTCGTCTTTCATTGGAAAAACAGGACGGGTTTTCGACTTCGCAAGCAACTTGTTAACTTGTCCACTCGTTGACTTGTCCACTTACCATGTTACTCTGTCTTTTATTTACCCTGTCTACAAGCAACTGGTTAACTTGTCCACCCGTTAACTCGTCTACTTCGAAGCCCTCTTGACCATAAATGAACCTAACATGAAGGACTTTTTCTTATGGTTGTAAACCTTGAGAGAATACATACCATCAGACAAGGAGCCAATATATAACAGGTTGTTTCTTACGGATTTAGCACTCACGATGCGGAGGATAACACCCTGCAAAGAGAGGATTACATAGTGATCGGCATCCGTAAGCTTGGCTGATGCAGGGAGTGTAAGGTTTTGACCATCATTTTGTAACAATACAGCATGAGTAGAAGGGAGGGGTGACGACTTCATATTCTCCTGCAAAGCAGGCGTTTCATGACCGTAACGGTCCATTCCCCTAACAGCAAAATAGAGGTTAGGATTGACGTTCTTCAGTCGGAGCGATTGACCAGAATAACGTGCGATGAGCAAGTTGCGAGCATCTTCTGTATCAACTGGATAGCTGTGACTGGCGTAAATATTATAATAAGGTGTGACTGCCTTCCATGCCAATGTCACCGACTTATCCTCTCGACGTTCTACCAACGAGGATTTGACTGGGTATGGAGTGGCTGCCGTTGACACAACACCCTGTATCGCAGGAGGGAGAGCAAGAACGGCATTAAATTGCTTCTCAAAGTCGTAAACACCCTGCTTATTAGCCGTGAGGAAGTAAGAACG
>ERZ773214.1349-NODE-1349-length-14461-cov-19.626406_pt1 | contig 14461 bp, 14 predicted proteins | sample MGYA00511238_ERZ773214 | MGnify/ENA primary metagenome ERZ773214 (study PRJEB29015, sample SAMEA2738157) | human oral metagenome | biome: human oral; feature: human-associated habitat; material: saliva | place: China | collected 2259 ...
TTCTTGCTTCCAAACAAGCAGATTTAACAGCTAAACAAGATGTGCTTACCCAATCCAAAGCTCGTTTAGCTAGCCTGCAAGCCGACTTACTAATGGCTAAAGAAAATGTAGTGGCTGCGAAAGCCAATGTGGATAAAGCAAAAGCTGTTTTAGGTGAAGCTCAAGCAACCTTAGCTAATCTAAAAAATGCACCACAATTACTGAAAGACGCACAAGCTAAGGAAGCAATCGCAAAAGCAAACTTTTTAGATGCTCTGGATAGTTTAGAGGCAGAATTGCTAAAACTAAAAGAGTTACAAGCTAAACAAGTAGCGGCACAAGCTGTTTATGATACGACTTCAAAAGCTTATCAGGATGTTCTTGATAAGCAAGAAAAAGCTCGTCTTCAAGCAGAATATGATAGCTTAGTCGCTCAAGGAAAACAACCTATTCCAGTGATGGATGAAACAGGTAAAATCACAGGTTATACAGTTCTAGATAATGCTAACCAAGGCTCTACTGTAGTAGCTGAAAAACAAACAGCAACAACACCAGAACCAGCTAAACCACAACAAGAATTACCAAACACTAGTACAGCTGATGAATACGGAGTATTTATTGCAGCAGCATTAAGTATCCTAGCATCAGTAGGTTTGGTAGCTACTTCTCGTAAAAAAGAAACAAAATAAGAATAACAAAGTCATCATGAAAATAAACATGGTGGCTTTTTATTTGAAGCGATGAAATGAGTAAGTTAAAAATATTGATACCAATAACTTGTTTAGCTTTATGTTTGGTATGTGTGAGTAGTGTAAAATAAGTTGTATAAACACAAAAAGGAATAAATCCGTTCTAGTAGAGTTGCAACACATTACTAGAAAGAGATTTATTCCTATGACACAGTTTAGCACAGAATTGCTTAACTTCCTAGCCCAAAAGCAAGATATTGATGGATTTTTCCGTACTTCTCCGTACTTCTCTTGAAACAGCTATGAATGATCTGCTTCAAGCAGAGTTATCAGCCTTTTTAGGGTATGAAACTTACGATAAAGTAGGCAATAATTATGGGAATAGTCGTAACGGAACTATTCACGGAAATTTGAAACCAAATATGGACTGTTCAGTTGAGCATTCCAAGAGATCGTAACGGAAACTTTAGTCCAGCTTTGATACCTGCTTATGGACGTCGAGATGACCACTTGGAAGTGATGGTTATCAAACTCTATTAAATCGGCGTAACGACTCGAGAGATTAGTGATATCATCGAGCGAATGTATGGTCATCACTATAGTCCTGCCACAATTTCTAATATCTCAAAAGCAACTCAGGAGAATGTCACTGCTTTTCATGAGCGAAGCTTGGAAGCCAACTACTCTGTTTTATTTCTTGATGGAACCTATCTTCCATTAAGACGTGGAACCGTTAGTAAAGAATGTATTCATATCGCACTTGGCATTACACCAGAAGGACAGAAGCCTGTTCTTGGATATGAAATCGCCCCAAATGAAAACAATGCTTCTTGGACCACCCTGGTCGAACTGGTTTTCCAATCATTGTTTAAGCGCAAATTCTGTTTTTCACTAATTTGAATATCTGCATAACGATTCTTACCCTCTCCTAAACTAAAGCTTTCGTCGGTTCCAAAATGAAGTTCCTCTCCATTTTCAAAAGTTATATCCACATCCGCTAAAAGGGCTAGTTGATCTCCAAACTGAGCACTACCACCTTGCACACTAATGCGATCCGCATACCCTTCTACTGCTAGCACATTCTCTCCAGTTCTAAGCAGATCAGCAATCTCATAGGTCTGGTACATCAAAAAGTCACTGTAGTCCGTATAGTCCGGGGTGAAAATCCTATCTGTAACAGCCTCACCATTGATAAAAGTTTGATAAATCCCCTGACAGGTAATCGTCAACTGAGCTGTTCAAATCTCCTGAGACAAGGGAAAGACTTTTTTAAAATAAACCACTGGATGAAGAAGTTCTTCAACAGGTTTCTGTGATTTCATTTTCCCGGAGAACATCTCTTCCAGTGTAAACTCAGACCCATCTGAAACCCTAGCTCCTGGTCCACTGAGCCAGCGACCTGTCCAAGCTGATTCTTGATTTTTCATATTCACGATCTCCATTCTCTTTTACTTCATTATAGGAAATCTACTCGAGTCAACCAGGTCAAAAACGACATCCCTTATCAAAAACCCAACAATTTTTAGACTTATTTTTCAAGCACCTATGACAGAACAAAGAGGCTCAGAAATTTCCTGAACCTCTATTGTCTAATCTAATTTCCTACACACTCACTTTGACCTGACTGCGTCCATTGCCTGTTTTCTTGATGACCAGCTGCTGGCGGATAGTGGCCTTCATTTCCTCGATATGGCTGATGACTCCGACCAGGCGGTTCTCACCAATTTCCTCCAGAACCTGCATGGCCTTCTGCAGGGTCTCCTGGTCCAGCGAGCCAAAGCCCTCGTCGATAAAGAGGGCATCGATTGGCACCCCACGCGAAGAGTTTTGCACGACTTCACTGAGGGAAAGGGCGATGGACAGAGCTGCAATAAAGGTCTCACCGCCTGAAAGGGTGTCCGTTGAGCGAGATTCGCCAGTCTCATTGTCATAGACATTGATATCAAGACCCCGGTTACTCCTGCGGTCACGCGCCTCTTCTGGCAGCTCAAACTGATAGCGATTATTGGACAAGTGATTGATAAAGTGGGCATTGGCATAGCTAAGGATCTGCTCCAGATAGCTTTGGAGGACATAGGTCTCTAGATCCAGCTTGTCTCCCACTGTCTTTCCATCCATGGCAAAGTAGAGCTGGGAGAGAGACTGAAAGGCAGCTTGGGAGTCAGCCTGCTGGCTCAAAATCTTCTCAATCGCCTTGAGCTCTTTTAATGCCAGAGCTTGATCTGTCTCTGCCCTGGTCACCTGGCTTGCCTGAATTTCAGCCGCCTTAATCGCAGCCTGTTTGCTTTCCTCTAGGCTGACTAGATCAGGACGCTCATGGTCTGACAAGCTCTCTTCAAGCTGCTGGATATCCTTTTCCAGTCGCTCCTTATGTGTCTGGTACTGGGTGATCTGCCTTCTCAGCTCATCCAGCTCTTGGTCGGCTGCTAGCCAGGTTCTAGCGACCGCTTCCTCATGGGTCAGAGCATCCTCTGCTGCTAATTTTTCGGCTAATTTCCTGCATGTCTCCTTAAGATCCTGACCAAGGTCTGCCAGAACTGACTCCAGAGTCTTGATCTGGCCTTGGTAATTACTAAGCTCCTCCTGATTTTTATTCAGCTGGCTTTCCAGTTGCTCTTTTTGCTCCTCATAGCCTTGAACCTGCTTTTGGTAATCGCTCTGCAGATCCTCTAGTTCCTGACTGCCAACCATGACATCCAGCTCTGCGATTTCTGCTTGCAGGCTCTCAATCGTCTTACTTTTCGCATCCAGGTCCTTTTGTCCTAAGTTAAGAGCCTGGTCTAGCTCTTGGAGACTGGCCTTAAGCCGACCAGCCTCAGCCTGCAGTTCTTGGTTTTGCTGGGACTTATCCTTAAAGCTGTCCAGCTGCTCGTCCCGGACCTTCTGAATAGCTGCTAGGTTAAAGTAGTCTGGAAATTCACTACCAAAGCTGGCTTGGAATTGCTTATAGCTGGCATTCAACTGAGCCTGGTAGTCTTGGTATTCCTTCTTCTGCATTTGAAAAGCCTCTTCTTGTCTAGTAATCTCTTTTTTCAGAACGTCCAGGTCTAACCGTTTCTGTTCATACTGGGCTTGGGCCTGGTCGACACTTTGGATCAGATCGATCAACTCTTTATTGGATACCATATGACCATTTTCAGCCACGGGATGGTCCTCCGCTCCACAAACTGGGCAGGGCTGACCATCGACTAGATCCTCCTGGAGCTGGACAATCATCATCTGGCGCCGATCTCGCTCCTTTGCCTTAACTTCCTGTTGAGCCTGTTCAAATTTCTCTTCTAGCTGAGGCAGCTTATTTCGATACTCCAGCAATTCTTTCTCCAGTTGTTTGGCCTTATTCAGAGCACTTTCGTAGTTCTCTGCCTGGCGCTTCAGCTCCCCATCGATAAAGCTAGACATGTCATCAAGCCGAGCTTTTTCTGCCTCCAGTAAAGCTGGATCTAGGACATTTTCCTCTAGCTGAGCCAGACTCTCACTCTGCTCTTTTTTTTTGAGCTTGATTTTTTTTTAGCTGAGCCTGAATCTTGTTTAGCTCCAGCTGGGCTTTAGCAATCTTGGCCTGCTTGTCTTCGGCCTGCTTAGCTTTAAAGATCTGAGTCGGTAGCTTTTTGAGTTCTTCTCGTAAGCGATTGATTTCCTTTTCCTTTTCAAAGAGCTTGCTCTTCTGCTCAACCAGGGCTTTTCTGGCCTTTTTCTGTTTCTGGCTTGCCACTTGGACTTCCGTTAATTTGGATTGGTTAGCCCGCTCATTATCCCTAGCCTGGTCGATTTTAGCAACATCACTATCTAGTTGCTTTGCCCAACTCAGTTGCTTCAGACGACCTTCTTTTTCATCCTGCTCATCAGTTTTATCCAGAATTTTCTCCTGATAGTCCGCTTGAAAATCCTCTAAACTCTTAAAGTCCCGCGCCAGTTTCTGACCTTCCTGATAGAGCGCATCCAGCCGTTCTCGCTCTGCTGTTGCCTCCTGATGGGCCTTTTTAGCCAGCTCATGACTTTCCTTACGCACCTGGAGGAGCCTACGAACTGTCTCCAACCTTTCTTCCTCCAAAGCAACCTCAATCTTAGCCTGCTCTTCTGGAGTCCATGTATCTGACTGGTAGTGATCCTGGAGCGCTCTTGTCGCCTCCTCGTCTGCTGACTTGGCCGCACTATAGCGCTCCCTAAGCCGACTTTGGAAGTCCTCAAAAATCTCTGTTCCAAAAATCTTTTTGAGTATCTTCTTTTTCTCCTCTGACGAGTCCTTGAGAAAACGAGAAAAATCATTTTGCGGTAGGAGAATAATTTTCTTGAACTGCTCATGGTCCAGGCGAAGTATGCCTGCAATTTCAAGCCCTACATCCTTTGGCTTGCTAGCCAGGCTCTGAAGTTCCTTGCCATCAACCCCATCAACAATGGCCAGAGAGGCCTTAGACACTTGATTTATCACCTTACGCGCGCCCATAAGCGTCTGCTCTGGCGAACGCACGACTCTATACAGATGACTCCCCTGCTCAAAGTAAAAGGTCACCTGGGTCTTTTCCTCAACAGTCGCAAACTGACTCCGAACCTCCTTGGGACCACGACTCCCTGTTGTCGCCCCAAAAAGAGCATAGGACATGGCATCCAAAATCGTTGACTTACCAGCTCCCGTATCACCAGAAATCAGAAAAATCGGTGATTCTATAAAGTTTCTAAAGTCAATATCTGCTGACTCAAAAGGGCCAAAATAAGATAGTTTTAAAGCAATAGGTCTCATGATTTCTCCTTACTTATCTTCGTCAAAATATCCTCTACTAACTCCAACTGGGCCGAACTCAGAGACTGGCCAGTGCTTTCCTGATAGAAATCCCCGATAATGGTCGACTCATCCAGCTCCTCTACATTTCGCCCCCTAGTCCTACGAATGGTCTCCTGCTTGTAGCTATAGTCTAACTCCACAACTGTCCCATAGATCTGCTCCAGCTGGGCCCGCAGGTTCTTGCCTACATGTTCATTCCGATCAAAGTCCTGCACCTGGATGGCAAACCAAGCCTGATGACAAGGCTGGGTCTGATAAAAGCCAGGATCTGTCAGGGTCTCCCAATCCTCCTTGAGAGCGACCAGGTCAGTTTCCTGCTCCAGCTTGACAAAGTGACTCTCTACCCCCTTTTCATCAAACTCAAGGATATAGACTCCCTTATCAGTTCCAGCCTCCTTGACGTTAAATTTGACCGGACTACCCGAATACTGCACTGTCTCACTAGGGGAGGCATGATGGGTATGGATATGCCCCAGGGCCACATAGTCAAAGTCTGAAAAAATCGCTGCATTCAGAGTCGCAAGTCCGCCTACAGTCGAGCTGGTCTCACTTGTCAAATCTTGAGGATCCTGGCCTGAGGCAGTGACCGCAAAGTGGGTGACGAGGATACGCTTTTTACCAGGAGCAAACCGGGCCACCAAGAGGGGCAGCAAGGCCTGCATGGCATCCGCCAGAGTCCGAACATTCTTGACCTCCTCATCTGACCAGCCCTGCTCTTCTTGTAGGTAGATCCGAGCATCCATGGGATCAAAATAAGGCAGGAGGAAAAGCTGACAGTCCTCCGTCTCGACTGGACTCATGGCCTCTTCAATAAAGGTATTGAGATAAAGCTGTTGGTGCTGCATCCATTCCCGGCTAAAATTAAGCCGCTTGGCACTATCATGGTTACCCGAGATAGCATAGATAGGTAGCTGGTGCTCCAGATTCATCTCCCTCAGCATCTGCTCAAAGGTAGTCACAAAGTCCGCTTTGGGCACCGAGCTATCATAGAGATCCCCCGCAATAATAACCCCATCAACCTTTTCTGCCAAAGCAAGCGCCAGTATCTGCTCAAAAGCGTACTTCTGCTCTTTCAGCAGACTATAGCCATTCAAGGTCCGGCCAATATGCCAATCCGATGTAAATAATAATTTCATTTTTGACCTCTCCTCTCTTTCTGTTTCTATCATACCAGATGACCTAGTCACGTCAAGTCCACCCCCTAACCTTCTAAAAAAATTTTTTCAAAAATCCCTTGCAATCCTCTCCCTTGGCGATTACGATTGCTATTACGATTGTAATAATAATTGTAGGCCTAGTTTCTAAGGCAAGAAAGCCCAGATAGGCAGTTATTTCACAAAAAGATGTTTTTCCCCTTGTAAAATGAGTTATTTTCAAGCATAATGAGATATTTAGAATTAAATGGAGATGAGAACTTTTGCAAACATTAAATCAGTTATCAAACGCGCTGAATTGAACGTTAAACAAAACGAAAAAAACTCAGCACAAAAATCAGCTATGCGTACTGCTATCAAGGCTTTTGAAGCAAACCCATCTGAAGAATTGTTCCGCGCTACAAGCGTTGCAATCGACAAAGCAGAAACTAAAGGTTTGATTCACAAAAACAAAGCTGGCCGTGACAAATCACGTCTTGCAGCTAAATTGGCTAAATAATAAAAAGAGTCTCCTATGTACTGCCTCCCAAAAGTTAGACAAGTTTCAAAACCAAGGCATCCAACAGGTTTCTCTTGTAGTGACCGATGGCTTCAAGGGGCTTGAGCAGATGATCAGTCAGGCTTACCCATTTGCTAAGCAACAACGTTGCTTCATTCATATTAGTCGAAATTTGGCTAGTAAGGTGAAGCAATCTGATCGGACAGTTATTCTGAAGCAATTTAAAACGTTTTATCGTGCTGAAAATTTAGAAATAGCAGTCCAAGCTTTAGAGGACTTTATCGCTGAATGGAAACCAAAGTATAGGAAAGTCATGGAAAGTCTGGAGAATACGGATAATCTTTTAACTTTTTATCAGTTTCCCTACCAGATTTGGCACAGCATTTATTCGACAAACCTCATTGAGTCTCTTAACAAAGAAATCAAACGTCAAACGAGGCTGGGACAAAAGTCCTAGTCTCTCAATTGTCTTTGGACTGTCGAGCGAGACGCAGTGATTGTGTGGGCTCTACTACGCTGATTTCCTCAGCTTTTACAGCCCTACTCAACTGTGCAGAGGTGGGACGACGAAATCGAATTCTAACCAATTACCGATTTCTTTCCAGCTCTCTTTTCTATAGGTTCCAGTCCGCTGAGACAAGAAGTATGCCTGCTATTTCAAGATTTTAGAAATATTTTAGAAATGCTTGATGAATACTTAATAAGTGTCCGATATACTGGATAGTGAGGAAAGGATTTCCAAAGATAATTCAAAAAGGAGAAGTAAAACCATGGACAATATTTTAGTTTTACAAGGGGTCAGCAAAAAGTTCGGCCAGCAGCAAGCTCTGAGCGATGTCAACCTGACCATCAAAAAAGGAGATATCTACGGTCTCATCGGTAAAAACGGGGCTGGTAAAACCACTCTGATCAAAATTATGACCCAGCTGATGCATGCCAGCAACGGGACCGTGTCTCTCTTTGGTTCCAACAACCAGGCCGAATGGACACAAGCCCTCAAGCGGGTCGGCTCGGTCATTGAAACGCCCGTCGCCCACAACCACTTGACCGCCTACGAAAATCTCAATTACTACTGCAAACTCCGCCAGATACCTAATGCCGATAAGGCCATCCAAGAAACTCTCAACTATGTAGACCTGACGGACACTGGCAAAAAGAAATTTCGTGACTTCTCCCTTGGGATGAAGCAACGTTTGGGCATCGCTATCGCCCTACTATCCAAGCCAGATCTGATGATTTTAGATGAGCCTATCAACGGACTAGATCCTGTCGGCATCAAGGAATTTCGCCAGCTTGTTCAAAAGCTCAATGAAGAGCTAGGCATGACCTTCATCATTTCCAGTCATATCCTATCCGAGCTCTATCTAGTCGCTACGCGCTTTGGCATCATTGACCAAGGACGCATGATTAAGGAAATTTCCAAGTCTGAATTTGAAGAGCAAAGCGAAGATTATATCGTCTTGAAAACGGATCATTTGGAAGAAGCCAGCCAGCTGCTCCAAGACCAATTAGGCTACCGCATAAAGGTGGTCAATGCACAAAATGAGATCCATGTCTTTACCCATTCGCACAACATCAACAATATCGTAAAAGAGCTAGCCACAGCTGACTTAGTCATTCAAGAAATCTACTATGCACGGCAAAATCTCGAAAATTTCTTTACAGATTTACTTGATCAAAACCAGGGAGGTCTATCATGATTCAAACCATTCGCGCTGACTTTTACCGCCTCTTCCACTCCAAGGGCTTTTGGATTACTGAGTTCGTTTTACTAGCCAATATCCTGATCGGCGTCCTCTATAAGGTTACCAGCAGATTTGGAACATCCATTGAGACGGATGGACAAAACGTCGCTCAAAAAGCATCAATAAAAATGACGGGTATCAATGCTCTTGCCCATTTCTCTGGAAATTCTGACAATGTTATATTTTTCACTCTCATTGTCGTCTGCCTCTTATTAGGTGTGGACTTGTCCCGTAAGCTTTATAAAAATAGCCTCGCTCACGGTATTTCACGTACAGAGTTCTTCTTATCTAAAACTTTGGTCTCCTTTGTTGTTGCCATCTTCCAATTCATCCTCTTGCTAGGGCTATCCTTCATCATCGCTAGCTCTATCAACGGAATTGGGACAGCTCCGGCAGGTTTCTTTGGCCAATTTTTCATAACTATTCTCGTCCAGCTCATGATAACCATCGCTTGGATTAGTATTGTGTCTTTCGTCCTTTATATCAGCCATTCCATTGCTGCGGTCTTTATTACCTATTTTGTCGGAAGCGCCCTGCTCGTCTTTCCAGTCTTACTCTATCCTCATATAGAATTGTTCCGCTATTTAACCTTACGATTTGGAATAGAGATGGCTGCGGATCCTGCTGTAGTTTTGCAAGCTAGTTTAGTCGCGATTGGCATGACAGTCTTCTTCCTAGGCAGTAGCCTCCTCATTTTCAAGAAAAAAGATCTCTAAAACCAAAGAATCAGCTAATCTTCTGACTAGCTGATTCTTTTTTATAAAACCACAATCAATTCAAACCAATCGTCCTCTGCTTGCATGGTCAAATCACCACCTAAGATTTCGACCAGCTGCTGGGTGATATAAAGGCCCAGTCCAGAGGATTCCTCACTGCTGGAGAGATTTTCAGAATAAAAACGATTGGTTAGCTTATCCAGATGCAAAATAGGCTTCTGAACCTTATTTTTGACCTGAAAAATAACCTTTTGCCCTTCTTTTTTCAGACTGATGCTGGCTGCTTCTCGGCCATGTTTGAGAACATTGCTGAGCATATTCTGGACGATTCGATCAAAGATGTCACTGTCCGTTTCCAGAAGCAGATTTTCAGACAAATCCACCTCTAAATCAATCCCTGCTCGCTGAAAGGCATCATAGTAGGCAAAGAGTTGCTGGGTGACCAGCTGGGATAGATCTACTCGCTGCAACTTCGGTCGAATGGCTCCTTCCATCAACCGACGGTATTCCATCAGAGCCTCCAAGCGTCTGGATACCATACTTAGATTATCTGCAATCTTTTGCAGCTGCTGATCCATCTGCTCCTTATCAGCGTCTTTGAGTAGCTGTTGCGTATAGCCACTAGCAATGGTCAGCGGTGTTCGGATATCGTGGGCAATATTGCTGATGGCCATGTCCAAAGTTTTCTTTTCCTGCTGGGTCACAAAGGACATCTTATCAATTTCCTGAAAAAGCTGCTCCACCTCGTCAGTCAGAGCCACCAGACTAGGAGCTTGATTTCTCAAGGTCAAGCGAACCTGACTTCCTGTACGACGTTTGTCACGGATCTGGCTGGTCAGACTACGAATCGTCAGATGATAACGAACCAGCATGATTGACAAGAAGAGTATGAGTACGAAGGCTAAAATCAACCACATCGCTAATCCTCCTTGAGCCGCACGCCCAGACCCCAAATGGTCTCGATATAGTCTGTCGAATTATCCAGCTGGGCTAATTTCTTACGAAGATTGCTGAGATGGGCATTGAGCGTATTATCGCCTGGCAGATAGGTCTCCTCCCAGACCAACTCATACAGTTCCTCCTTGGTAAAAATCTTTTTAGGATGAGCCAGCAAGGTCTGGAAGATCTGAAATTCCTTTTTCCCCAGCCGCATGGACTGGTCACCAGAAGCAATTTCAAAGGTATCTGGCAGAAGGCGAATGTTTTTGATCAATGTCTCCCCAGCAGGCTTAGACTGGGACTGCTGACTGCCTCGCAGTTGGACAGTGACACGCGCTGCCACTTCGTCTAGATTAAAAGGCTTGACAATATAGTCATTGGCGCCGTCCAACAGATACTGGCTCACGAGACTCTTTTCCCCCAAAGCTGTTAGCATGACCACCGGCACCTGACTGGTCTTGCGAATTTCCCTCAGTACCTCATCGCCATTTTTGCCCGGCAGCATAATATCCAGCAGGACTAGATGAATCTCTTCTTCCGCAAAAATCCGCAGTCCCTCGGTTCCAGAATAAGCTGAAAATACGACATGCTCCTGCGTAAAGAGATTTTTCAAAATCTCATGAATATCATTGTTGTCTTCAATTAGTAAAAGATTGGCCATTATCATTCTCCAATAGCTTGATAAAACTAGTGTAGCAAGGATGAGCCAGCAAGTCAACCAAATATAAACGATACAAAAGAAAATCCAACGCAGTAAACGTTGGATGTTGATGTTATTTCACAGATGCGCCATTCGTCGCGATGACTTCCTTGTACCAGTCAAAGGATTTCTTCTTGGAGCGCTTGAGTGTTCCCTTTCCTTCATTATCTCGATCCACATAGATAAAGCCATAGCGCTTCTTCATCTCACCAGTGCCAGCGGATACTAGGTCGATACAGCCCCAGGTCGTGTAGCCCCACAGCACCACACCGTCCTCATTGATGGCTTCCCGCATAGCCTTGACATGGGCCGCCAGGTAGTCAATCCTGTAATCATCAGCCACATAGCCATTTTCATCCGGACTATCCACTGCACCCAGACCATTTTCCACGATAAACATAGGCTTTTGATAGCGATCCCAGATGGTATTAAGCGTTATTCTCAAGCCCAGAGGATCAATCTGCCAGCCCCACTCAGAAGCTTCCAAATAAGGGTTCTTGAGAGAAGCAAAGATATTGCCTGCTGTCAATTCATTGACCTCAGGGTCGCCCGAAGCTACCCGGCTAGAGTAGTAAGAGAAGGAAATGAAGTCCACCGTATGCTCCTTGAGCAGCTGCAGGTCCTCTTCTGTCATTTCGACAGTGATGCCCTCGCGCTCCCAAGCTTTCTTAGCGTAGTTGGGATATTCACCACGCGCTTGCACATCGATAAAGAAATAGTTTTTCCTGTCTTCCTCCATACCAGCCCATACATCACGCGGATGGCAGGTGTTAGGATAATTTTGACCCGCTGCCAGCATACAGCCAACCTTGTTTTCCGGGTCAATCTCATGAGCCAGCTTGGTGGCAATGGCTGACGCAACCAGCTCATGATGGGCTGCTTGATATTTGACCTGCTCTTCATTTTCGCCTTCTTCAAAGCAGAGCCCCGCCCCCATAAATGGCGCATGCAGGATCATATTGATTTCATTGAAGGTCAGCCAGTATTTGACTAAGCCCTTGTAGCGGGTAAAGAGAGTGCGGCATAGACGCTCGTAAAATTCCAGCATCTTACGGCTCCGCCAACCGCCATATTGCTCAATCAAGTGCATGGGACAGTCAAAGTGAGTAATAGTCACCAGGGGCTCAATGCCGTACTTGTGGCATTCCTTAAAAAGGTCTTCGTAAAATTTCAAGCCAGCTTCATTGGGCTCCAGCTCATCCCCCTTAGGAAAAATGCGGCTCCAAGCAATGGACAGCCGATAGGTCTTAAAACCCATCTCACCAAAAAGGGCAATGTCCTCCTTGAAGCGATGGTACATGTCAATGGCTTCCTTGGCTGGGTAGAAATAGCCTTCCTCAAAGTCAAACATCTTTTTCTTCCCCGTGATGATGGCCAAACGGTCCTCACCAATCGGCACCACATCTACATTGGCCAGCCCGCGACCATCCGCATCATAAGCGCCCTCACACTGGTTGGCAGCTGTCGCTCCGCCCCATAAGAAACCGTCCGGAAAAGTCAGTTTTTCGATCATATTTCTACCCACTTTCTTATTTTACTACTTCATTTACTTATATTATACCCCATTATCCAGACCTTTACTTGTGAGATACTGCGAAATAATGATACTATTCTACTATTTCGTTTTATTCGACAAATTTTTAGGATTCGGTTTTTTAAAAAAATCGGCTTCAAAGATTTCTTCATCAAAAAGAGGCTAGGACAAAAGTCCTAGCCTCTCAATTGTCTTTGGATTGTCGAGCAAGACGCAGTGGTTGAGTGGGCTCTACTACGCTGATTTCATCAGCTTTTATAGCCCTACTCAACTGTGCGGAGGTGGGACGACGAAATCGAATTCTAACGAATTACCGATTTCTGTCCCACTCTCATGATGGAAAGCTGAGATTGAGAACAAAGCAAGCAACTTCTATTTGATAAGATTTGGAAGAATAAACATGATGAAGACGGCTGAAGCAAGCATCATTAGGATAAGAAGATAGATTGAGATTTTCCTCAGCCATAAAAAGCGACCTGGTTTTAATGGTCTTTCCACGTAAGACAGTTTAGGTTTGTTCGGATCATAGTAAACAGTGACCTTTCCACCGATTGGGAAACGCTCCATAAGTGGTGATTTTGTTACAGAAATGAAACTATTTCGCCGTATCTGATACCTTAACACTTGTGGAATTTCTCCATTATCGAAATCTTCCAACTTTACTTCAGAAACAACAGAGTTAAGCGGTGTTGCCACTGTTTTTGATACGCTAGAAAGAAATCTTGGTCCTACTACCTTGTACTGATTCCCGGCAACAGTATATTCTACAACTGGGAGACTAATACCGTTATAAAGAACATTTGAGTATCTTATGATTTTTCCTTCAGTCTTTTCAGTACATTTTTTATCATCTAAATAACCACTAAAAATCAACTCATTGTACATAAAATATGTAAAGGCAGCAAACGCTAGCATCATACAGCCAAATAATAAAAAGAAACTCGTCGACATCTTGATTCACTCCTAAACCTTCGTTAGGCTTATATTTTAACAAAATATAAAAAAGGATACAAGAATACTAACTATTTGCGACTTTTTAAATCAAAGCCGTGATGGGCGTCACTAGGCCAAAAATGATTCCTGGTGCATTTGCTGCGGCAAGCGGAATATCTCTTTCTTTTTTGAAAAGGCCGTAGTAAACCCAAAGGCTACAGTTAATTGCTGCAACAAGCGGCTGGATAAAATTCCCTTTTTGACCAGCTAGATTATTCATGATTTGTGGAATGTAGGACACATACATCATAACAGACATAAAAGTTGCAATCCAGTGTTTTCATTTGTTTTTCATTTATTTTCAATACCTCTTTCCTTTTTAGCTTTATATTTTATACTGAGAGACCAAAACAACCAAGCCCCGTTATCCCTTTGTTATGAAGATGTAAACTATCACAATCTTGTGATAAGAAAGAAGACAAACAAAAAGACCGGATTGCTCCGATCTTTTCAAGTTCCGCTCTATGAAAATCAAAGAATAAACAAGGCGGAACCATGTTTGATGGCAAATCTTTGCTCATCAAACTACGAAAAATCCTTTGGGACTTTTTCCTAGGTTCCGCACTAGATTCCATCATTGAAAATTAAGATTTCAATGATGGAATCGTCGGAAGTAAATCTCAGAATAAAGTCTACAAATTTAAAATTTGATTTTCGACAAGAGGAATTATTTAACTGCGCGTGATTGCAACCCTTCTTCTTCCAAGAAGAGACGGAATGGTACGAGTTCTTC
>ERZ773214.1360-NODE-1360-length-14370-cov-2.795669_pt1 | contig 14370 bp, 15 predicted proteins | sample MGYA00511238_ERZ773214 | MGnify/ENA primary metagenome ERZ773214 (study PRJEB29015, sample SAMEA2738157) | human oral metagenome | biome: human oral; feature: human-associated habitat; material: saliva | place: China | collected 2259 ...
CCCGCGCAGCTATCCTCATGCGCGACGGCGCGAAGTGTCAGGCGTGCGGGTTCGGTGAAGGCTACAAGGACAACATTCACCTCGGGTTGCTGGAATGCCACCACATCACCGCCGTGTACCTCGGTGGCGCTGACACCGCCAGTAACTTTGTGACCCTATGCAACCGCTGCCACGCAGCCGTCCACATTTTCGCTGGCGTTGGTGGCCGCATCTACATGGACAAGGAACAGTTCAAGACCGTTCCCGCAGCTCAGAGGCGCACCGACGCTATCTGCTTGCACTACGCGAAGATTCTCCTACGCGCCGAAGCGGAAACCGGCAAACGCCTACGCAAGTACAAGCCTGCCCGCAACCCGTTCTGGGTTGCTCAGGCAATCGCAGAACGCGACGTGAAAACCGTCGAAGCATTGACAGGTAGCGCGGCATGAGATGGCATGAAGCGTCATTCATGGGCGCTCGCGGCTACGGGACAACATTCCCCGACGCTAGTGGCGCTCAACGCGGCCTGATTGCAGCCTACATGCCCCTTGTGGGGGAGTTCTTTTGGGTTGCCCTCCCAGAGCCTACGGTCGGCGCTCCCGCGCTCTCAGGGGCGTTCCTGTTGTCTCGCGCTAACGTGACGCGCCTTGCCCGTCTCATCATCGAATCAAACGGAGGGCGCGCACTGTCTGAAACTGACCTTACGTCCATGTACGAGACCGTGACGGAAGAAGGCACGCCACTCAAACCCGAGAACGCAGACAGACAGACCCTCATGGTGTTCCAAACACCCCACATGCTTGTCTACGCAGATGAGGAAAACGGAAGCATCACCGTGTCTTTGGGGAAGCCGGGAGAAGCCGAAGAAATCGACGCTCAACCCACGTTGAAAGTCTTATGCGGCCTCTACTCCCCAGACCAGACACGCCTCCACGAAGGACTCCTGAAATACGCGGCAGAACGCGGGGCCACCCTCCCCACACGGTTCGAGCCGGACGGCTACATGTGGGCACTCAAAACCCGTAGCGGACAGTGGGCCTCCCTTGAAAGCGATTTAGGGTACATAAAGAACCCTGATGCGGCGATCAAACTAGAAGATGACACGGAAACCACCTTGCGGAACATTCTCGACAGGTATCCCGCTACAGGAAACAACTTCACGTTCGATCTGAACGCCCACGCGCAGAACATGTACATCGTGCGACGTGCAATCGAATACATGAAAGACCAACCCGCGCTTCCCGTGTTTGAGTTCGACCGCGAGGCGGCTATTATCCGTACCGCGAAAGCCCTACAACGCATGAAAAAACGAGCCGCTCGGCTCGCGCAATAGCGTTAAAAGACAGGCAACAAACTCACGCTTACCCCATCAACCAACAGGAGAGAAAATACTGATGCGTTCTACGCTTTTGGCTTCATCATGCGCCGTTGCGGTGCTGTTCGCTGTAGGTGTCGCACCGACCGCGTTCGCTGACACGACCGGGACACCTACCCCGTCCCCGTCTGTGACCGCCACCGAGACGACCACCCCTACACCGTCACCCACCCCCTCAGTGAGCGCAACGCCCAGCGAAGCAACCCCCACGGTTTCACCCGCCCCCACCGCTACACCTACCACAGTGGCACCCACGCCAACACCCACCCCCACCACGCCTGCCGCAGCCGACTTTATCCGCCAGCATTGGCAAGAAATGGGCGGCGAGAACGGTGTCCTCGGTGCAGCTACCTCCGGGCTGGTTCCATTGCGTGACGGGGCGTTCATTCAGTTCTATCGCGGCGGGCAAATCTACTGGACTGCCCAGTATGGTGCTCACGCGGAGGAATCCACGGAGCCTACAGTGCATACAAGTGGGAGAACGGGCCTCTCGGGTTCCCCACCTCTGATGAAGTAAACCGAACAATCTCTGGCATCCCCGGCGCGGTACAGACCTACGAAAACGGTCAAATCAGTTGGAGTAGCAGGGGAGGCGCGCACCCTATTTGGGGCAAAATCCTTGAACGCTACCAGAGCGCAGAAGCAGAAGGCCGCTCACTGGGTTGGCCTCTCAGTGATGAGATGAAGGACGCTGCACGTGGTGGCGCATACCAGCACTTCACTGGCGGCTCGATCTACTTTCACCCGTCTACCGGAGCGCACCGGGTGACTGGCGGTATCCGTAACCTGTGGGAAGCTCAGGGCTGGGAACGCGGTCAGATGGGCTACCCGACGGGCGAAGAAACTGCCACGGCTAATGGTGGCGTGTATCAGACGTTCCAAGGCGGCACGGCCTATTGGTCGCCGCGTACCGGCTCTTATTACGTGCATGGTGCGATGCTGGGAGCATACGGGCGCGCAGGATACGAGTGGGGACGTTTCGGCTACCCGACGAGTAACGAAACCCCGTCCGCTAACAGTGGCGTGTTCCAGATTTTCCAAGGCGGCACCGCATACTGGCACCCCGGTTCGGACTCTTATTTCGTTCATGACGCGATCATGGGAACTTACCGCTACTACAACTGGGAACGTGGAGAACTCGGATACCCGCTGGGAGATGAGACCGGCACGGCAGGTGGCGGCGTGTACCAGCGTTTCCAAGGTGGAACAGCGTACTGGTCGCCGCGTACCGGTTCTCACGCGGTCACAGGTGAATTGCTTGGTGAATACGGTAACCACGGTTACGAGCACGGGCACTTGGGCTACCCGACTTCCGAGGCTTATTGGGACGGTAACCGTCATAAGCAGAACTTTGAGCACGGTGTCCTCGAAAAAGCCCACGACTTCAACGTCGCGTGGGCCGGTCAGCCGAACAACTATTTCTGTGGCCCAACTAGCGGGTGGATGGTTCTTAACGCTATCGGCGCTCACCGCTCCGCGCAGGGTGTTCCCTTGAGCATTAACGCGCTCGCAAGCCGCGACTACATGAACACCGTCGGATACGGGTACACGAGCTTCCATGACCGTCGTTTCGAGTACGGCATGAACAAGTGGCTGGGATACGACGCATATACGACGATTCACACGCCCACGGTCGATCAAGTCCGTGAAGCCGTGAAGAACTCTTTCCGTAAGGGACTGCCCACCGTTGTTGACGCGCAGGAACGACGCGGCGGACCCCACTACAACGGCCACCCGAACAGCACGTTCTCTCACATCATGGTTGTCACCTCCTATGACCCGAACACTGACTCTATGCGTATCGCTGACCCCGGTGTCCACTACCTGTGGGGCGGTCAAGAGCAGTTCTGGTACCACCTGCCGTCGTTTACCCAGAGGTTCCTCCAAACCGAGGTTGAGCGTGACGGGCGTGAGCATATCGGTATTTACACGGCTCGATGAAGAAGGTGAGTTCGCTGCAATTGTCTGCCACACGTTTTAAGGGCTTGTCGAGGCGATACATCGCAGTCGTCGTACTGCTCATGGTGTCGGTGCTTGCGCTCGCGTTTTCGGGGCCGTCATACGCTTATGACGAGTCCTCGTCTCCGCATAACCAGAAAGACAAGCCCTCCACGTGGTGTCAGTATTGCGCGGACTCTGACTTCAACTACAACCCCAAAGAAAACAAGGGCATGTCGCAGCAAGACTCATACGATCTTGGTGCGGCTGGGTGCGGTAATTTCGCGTTCACCGCAATGGAAGTGCGCGCGGGCGTGAAAGCACGCGGATACACGGTTCTCGACATGCGTTCTGAAGCGAAAAAACTCCAAGACGCAAACAAGGACTCACCGTTCGACGGCCAAGGTTGGCTCTACCAGAACAACGCTCAAGGCTTCAAGCAGGGCGTAGAGAACATTACCAACGGTGAACTCACTCTCGCTGGCATTGACGGAGACACGGCTGGCGCAGGACGCGGAAGCAACCAGTTCACTGAGGACGACGTGCGTAACGCCATGAACGAAGGCTATTTCGTGGTCATCATGGTCCAAATGGCTGGAAGCACGTCCCGCCACTGGATTGCAGGCGACTACGTTGAAGGCAACACGGTCCACACCATTGACTCCGGCGCGAAAGTCACCACCCTTGATCGCACGCGCTACCCCGGTGGTATTGGCCCGATCTTGAAGTTCTCCCGCAAAGACGGGAAGAAACTCCAAGACCTCCCACACATCGACGAAGCCGCCACGAACCTTGCGTCCAACAGTGGGGACTCGAATGTTGTGAATACGGGAATGTTGTCTGATTTTGACTTGCCCGGTATGCCTCCACGCACGCAGGGCGAAGCTAAACGTATGTCCTCGCAAGACATGGAAGAACTCGCGGGTGTCCAGCTCGCTAGTGCTAGTTTCGACAAGCTCAGTCAAACCGAGCGCGACAACATTGTGCAGATCAAGGAACAAAAGCAGCTAGAGGACGCTGCGAGCCTCGACAGTACGTTCTCGCTCGCTATCTCCGTTATTGGCTTGCTCCTCATCCTGTGGGATGTTCTTCTTGCGGGCACTTACGCTATTGACCTTGTTTTCTCTGGGGTAGGGGCGTTTACGTTCATGACGTTCGGTGGGTATGCGGTTCCTCCGGGTGGACACGCGGATGAAGCACTCGGCTCACCTGACCATGCGCGTAAGTGGCTTCCTATTCCGAAGGCTGTAGGGCTAATGGTGTTGATTTTGCTTGCGTCCGCGCTGTTGACGACAGGCGTTCTGGCGGCGGGCGTTAACGACCTGATTGCGAAAGTCCTATAGGCCATACTGCTACTATTTAGGTACTCTATGTGGTATTCTATGCTCTGAAAACAGAGGAGAAAACATGCCGTCCGTATCGTCCCTACAAAACGCCACAATCCCACTCCCAGAGGTAAATGCAGCAGCCCGCAAGCTCCCCGCCGTTTGCCCCGAGTGCGGGTGGGCTACGCAAATTAGAGTGGACTATACGCGCCTTGAATGCACCAACCCTTACTGCACGGCAAAAATCGTTGAACGAGCCTACAAGCTCACCCGATACTGCGGGGTAGAAACCCTCTCATGGGACGACGTTAATTCTCACGTGCGTTCCCTTAACGTGAAGAACCCTCTCCGTCTCCTCGACCCCATGAGCCGCCAAAAGCTCCCAGACCTCATCATCGCAAGCCCCCACCTCACGCTCCCAAACTACGTCACAGCCGCGTTCCTCCCATATGTGGGACGCAGTGAAGCCCGAGCCTTGTTCGCCCCTGAGCAGACGTTAGAAGAAGCCTACGAGGGTGTTCTCACGGGCGGCGTGGGGTACATCAAGAACAAGCTCGCCATCCCAGACGACACATACAGTTCCCGGGCAGGCAGAATCTACGAAAGCCTCCTCGAATACAAGACCACCCTCGAAGATACGAAGCACCTCATCGAAAGCAGCCGCAAATGACCAACAATGAGACACATAAGGATTACACGGTGGTTGCATACGTCTCCCCACTGTTCGCCAGAACCGGAGGCCGGACATGCACAATCATGTTGAAAGCGGACAACGAAACCGTGCTTTGGGAGAAAGAAACCCCCCTAGCGGAAGGCGTGAACGCAACATCAGCTATCCTCACGCGCCTCGCAGAAGCGCTCCCGGCTTTAGCGCCGAAGATCACGAACACTGACGCTACGCTTACGTTCGAGGTCTACACGGAATCCATCTATTCAATCCTGAAAGAGGGATACGTCAACCGTCGTTACCGCGAGGAAATCAAAACCCTCATGGGTAGCGCAGTGAACGTTATCCCTAACCGTAAAGTCGAAGTCGAGATGCTGAATGGGCGCTCAAAAATGCGTTCACTCAAACTGCTCGCAGAACACCAAAGCCCCGCTCCCGAAACGAAGTCCCTTGTTGACGTACTCATCGAGGACTTCTCTAACGAACTCCAAAACTAACCAAAATGACCAACAACCAGAAAGACCAAGCCATGTTCCACATCAAACGCCAACGCACACGCAAGCCACGCCATGCCCCCTACAGGCAATCCGGGAAACCTACAGCCGTGAAAGAGTACGACAAGCCTAAGCGCGACCAGTTCACGCCTCCTATGTGGCCGTCAACGCCCCGCTAAAACAGTGCGCTACCTCAGCAGAATGAGACTCGCTGACCCAGCGGGCCTATGGCAAACGTTCGCGTCTATCAAGGAAGTCGCGAGACGCTACGACGTGCCTACGTTAGAAATTATTCGAGCTGTACAAAACGACCCAGACAAGGACGCTTCCCGCTACAACCTGTATGCAACGAGCGCAGCCGCAGCAGCTAACGATAAGAGGCGCGAACAAACCCACCAGTACCGGAATATCCCGCTGTTGGAAGCAACGTCTAGCACCATTGAAGGCGTAAAAGATGGTTCCCTAGCTGGGACGCTCGATGACGGGTTCCTCGCATATCGCGCCTATCAAGAAAGTGTTGATATCGAAAGCGACATTCCTTTCGAGGAAGCAGTTAAAGACCTCGACGCACTCACGGGAAAGTATGTCGAGGACGGTATCAATCTCAAGCTCATGATCGACGCTGCTCCCGTCGTAAAGAGCGCTGCCCGCAACCTTGAAGAGTTCCTAGCCGCCCATCCCAGCGCGCGGGGGACTGTTCTGGGCTACATTGCTTCAGCCCCGTCATGGGAAAAAACTAGGGACGCACTCATTCGCGAAAATGAATGAACATGCGCCCCTAGTGGGTTTTTAACGGTCTCAGCCCCGTCTATTTAGAGCCTTCTGCGCATAACCAACCACTCGGGCGAATGAATCTGCGCCAAGAATGCGGTCGATGGCGGCCTGATCGCGAGTCAAAATCTCTCGCACAAGCGCACTTTGAGAAGCCAGCTCTTCAATCTCCTCCAAGGAACGCACACTACCGTCCTTATTGACGGCGAGTAGTGCGAGTTCAGCGGCAGCTAACGGGAGATACTGCTTGCGGTCTTTGCGTCCCGCGAGCGCCCTGCGCATAGAGAGTGACTGATGAGAGACCTGTGAGCGAGAAATACGGAACTGCTTGATGTATGAGTTGGATACCTTGTCGTCATTGTCGATGAACAAGCGCGGGTGCATGTCGGAAAGCTGGCGAGTGAGTTCTTCTGCTGCCTGAGCATACTTCTCGCTCAGTCCGCCGTATTCGGTGATGAGGCGCGCGTAACGTGGGGCCTTGCCAGCGGCGGTGTCGTCGATAACGGGTGCTGGGATAAAAACTCTCTGAGTGGTCATGTTGAATTGTCTTTCGGTTTGGTGCCTATCGGCGGTGTTTGTGCGCTCATAATTGTACTAAAACCGCCATAAACTGCAAAATCTATTTCCTATTTAGGGCTTTCTGTTTCGTCACGCTCAGAATCTCCTCTAAAGACACGGGTTTCAAGTCCCACACGTCCACGCCGACATTCACCGCAATGCCCTCATCTCCGCCAAGGAGCGGTGTTTTTGCGTGCGTATGCCCATACAAGTAGACGCGCCTCCACGCCCCGGCGGACTTCACTAGCGGGCGAGACCAGCGGAACCGGGGGAGAGGAACGCTCATAGTCTCCCCGTCGCGCACGTGGCACCGCGTCCGGTTACACGCATCAACGAATTGAAGAGGTGGATAGTGACATACGTCCACTTCCACCGGGCCGAAACCGTCAACGTCAGCGAAAAAGTTCAGCATCGGCGTGAGCGTTGAAAACACAGTGCAATACAAGCCGTTTTCGCGCGCAGTGTTCGCCTCGTGGTTACCGCGCACCAAATGCATACGCCGATACCCCACGCGGTTCTTCAACGGGGCCAACAGTTCGACGGCATGTTCAACGCTGCGCGCCCCGCCACTGGTCACATCACCAACAATGAACACTTCATCGCCTTGACGGATTTTCCCCAAGAGACCGCTCATAATCGCGTCGTCATGGGCCGCAATATCCTTACGGAAGCCGCGCTGTTTCGTGAGCTGTGGGCTACCCAAATGCAGGTCGCTAGTGAACCAATATGTCACCGAAACTATCCTCCATGCCGCTTGGGTTAGAACCGTTCTTAAACGGTATCTAAACAACCGCAGCCAGCAGGCAGCATTCACGCTTAAAACACCAGAACGGAGAAAACCTTCATGCTGATTTACCCCGCCAGCCTTGAAATCGCGCGCTTTGAGGAAACGCCACAGGTCGAGCGATATGAGTTCAGGTCGAAAACAATCCGCTCATTCAGAGCATTCCTTCAAGCCGCCACAGGCAAGAAAGAAAACGGCATTGCCTACACGCAGTTCGCTCTATACGACAAGCACGGAGAAACAGCCGCGTGGAACGTTGTCGGCCCGTGGACCGGGGCCGTGCCCATCCGCCGCGTAGCAGCAACTCTCCTCGCCAGCGTGGACGAGTATGCGCCCACGCGGAAAGACTATGAGAACATTGCGCGGCGTATCCGCGTGGAAGCAACGAAAGAAGGCGGCATTCCAAGGCAAGGCCGCACCTGTGACCTGTTCGGTGAACCACTAGCAGTCAACCCACCGTACAGTCGCTACGGGTTCATTCGCGTCCCACAAGAATACGCGGAAAAGACCGACGAGAACCGGCGTAAGATCAGGGAAACAGTCAACGCCTCATGGGTTGCTCACCGTGCGGCTGTAAGCGCGACGCTCACTGCGGCTGACAGCATGTTCGAGGGAGCCTACCGGGACACATACCTGTCTGTCCTCGGGCAGTGCATGTTCGCTTACTCCTACCAGACGGGCGTTATCCCGCCCGAAATCGCTGAATCCATGCAGGCAAGCGGACTGTACATGTTCTAATCGAGGAAGGAACCAGTCTCATGCCGTACTTTGGGTATTCGATGGAGACGCGGGGACGTTGGGTAAAGCTGCCCGACGGCACGTTCGGCGTGAAAACAGACGGGCCAGCGCGGCGCGGCATGGTCATCGAGGTACAGGCACGCAGCGGAAACATTCAAGAACGCCGGCTCACGCAACAGGTCGGCTTTAACCTCTGGAAAACCGTTCCAGCGCAAGGCCCGAACCGCTCCGGCGGTATGGAGTGCTGGGACTATGGGTAGAAAAATGCCGCCCGGCTCTGGATGGAACCTTTGAGTCCTCCCCGCGACTAGAGCCGGGGGATTTTGGCCTTTGTGGGGACTGCGCGGCCATGCACGGCGGCACCACTGCGACTTAATGTCCCTATAGGCCCGGGGATGAAACCAGCCCCGATAAGCATGTTAATGGCCGAGTTCCTATCCCGGTCCAACAAGAACCCACAGCACTCACACTTATACACGCGGTCTTGCAAGCCCAAGCGGTGTTTGGCTCTCGCACCGCAATTGCTGCAATCCTGCGTAGTGTACGCCGGGTTAACCTTCACGAATCTTCTACCGCGTTTAATGGCCTGCCATTCAAGAGTGTCAATGAGCTGCCCGATGGCCGCATCTTGAGCTTTCCTCGCCATAGTGGTGCGGGAGAGGAACTTCGGCTTGAAATCCTCACTAGCGATAGCATCACTGTTCCTGCACACTTTGACAGCCCACTTGTTAGCCGTGTCCTTACGTTGCGCGGTACTGCGTCTTTTGAGTTCACGGTACTGGCGCAGCGCTTTCTTGTATCCACGGGACTGCTCGCAGCGGCGCTTACCTTTCTGATATCGGCGGGCCATGCGCCGTTGAGCTTCAGCCAGAGGTTTCTCATACTTGCGTTCGTAGGCACCGAACGGCATGTCAAGGTCCACACTTTCCCTGACCTCGCCTTGTCCGTCAACTGTCACGGTGGTCGCGGTTTCTTGCACGCCCCAGTCAATACCCACGGCGCTACCCGTATTGGGTATGTCGCATTCCGGCGTTGTTTCGACCACGAAAGACGCAAACCATTTGCCGTTGGGCTTGCGGTAAACCCTGACGCTGGTCGGTATGGATGGGAGGCCCCTCGACCACACTACGGGGATTACTGTTCCTTTGGTGAGCTTCAATCTGAGTGCGCCACCTATTTCCACTAGCCTGAATCCGCCGACACGGTAGTTCAGCGTGGGTTGTGCGCGGTGGCGACTCTTGTAGTCGGGTAATCCTCTGCGAACCAGTTTCTTGTTCTTACGGTCGAGGAGCGCTTTCTTGCGGCTGGTACTGAAATCCCGCACGGTCTGCTGTTGCGGCACGCTTGAACGCATCGAAAGCCAGAGGATGTCGTTCTTGTCCTTGACTGTACGCCTGAGATGCGTGAGGTGTTTCAATGCCTCATTCGGGCCGAAAGTCTGACCGTCCTTGTGTCGGCGTTGCGATTCCTCGACCATCTGGTTCCACACGTATCGACACGCATCCCATTCAGCAAGCAGGTATCGTTCGGCCTGCTTACCGGGACGCAGCCTGTACGTGTATCGAACCTTCACGCGAGCAAGTATATCACAGTGCGCTATCTACGCATGTGAAAGCAATGTCATATAATGATGGTATGAGAAAACTAGACAAAGCAAAACACAGTAACAACGTAACCTATAGGTGCCACTACCACGTCGTATGGTGCGCGAAATACCGCCGCAAGGTGATAACCAGCCTCAACCCCAAACTCGCTAACCCGCCAATCGAAGGCGACCCCGGCCCCGTAGACGAACGCCTCAAACAAATAATTCGCGAAGTCTGTAAGGAAACGGGCAGTGAGATAGTGAAATTAGAGTCCATGCCCGACCGTGTGCATCTCATCGTGGACTGCGCCCCTCAATACGGTATCCATAAGCTCGTCCGGCTCATCAAAGGACGAACAAGCAGGCACTTGCGGGCAGAGTTCCCCTCCATAAAAAGACGGCTCCCCTCACTGTGGACGAACAGTTATTTCGTCGCAACCGTAGGCAGGGAGCCAATTGAAATAGTGGAACAATACGTGCAAAACCAACGCAATGTATAAAAGAGAGGCATACGCCCTGACCGTAAAAGGATAATTGTCGCCCGGCTCCGATTGAACCTGTCAAAGTATTCGGAGCCGGGCGAACCCTCCAAAAAGAGCCTCTAAAACCACCGTATTAGAGGCTTCTTAGGAAGAACTATACGGCAGTGTCCTTTTGTGCGTCCACCAGTTCTCGTATTCTCACTGTGCTCACTTTCTTGCCGGTGTCGGCTAGGGAGAGGAGCGTTAGGAACTCGGGCATTGTGGGAGCACGGTTCCCGCTGTTGATGTTCGCTAGGCGAGTGGTGCCGATGCCGAGGGCTTGAGCGATCTCCTTGTTTGTGCAGCCGCGTTGTTCTTTGACTCGCAGCAGAGTCTCAGTCCACAGCGCTAGGCTTTTGTAGGAGTTCTGTAGTGGTGTTCGAGCCACGGTTTCACCTCGCTTCTTCTAGGTTGTGTTCCCCGTTGAGGGCAATGATCTGGTAGTAGGCCGCGAACTTACGCGGGGAAAGAACCCTCAGCCCGTCTTGGGCTTTGATAATCCAATCTCCCGTGTGAGCGATTCGCACGTGTTTGACGGCTTGCCTTGTCGTCGGGTCATTCCCGCGCGCATACACGCACAGGGTGGTCCCGATCATGTATGCGTGGTCTCTTCCGAGCCACGTGAGGATACGTCCCTTGGGGACGGGGCCGACCATTGCCGCGATATACAGGTTTTCTGGGTTCTGTTTTGACGACACGAGGACGGCTGCTACGGGTGTTGGCCTAGTCTCGGGCGGGCTGACGACTTTCATGCCGTCCTTGAAAGGCAGGTAACAGTACGTGGGGGGAATAAGGTTTTCCCGTTCCGCGCGTAGCCTGTTTCGCCTTGCGAGTTGTTGTCGTTGTTGTTCTTTTCGGTTGTTGCACATTGCGCGCCGCTCGCAGGCAGGTAGCGTGGCTGCGCTACGGGCGGCGGCAATGATCTCGCTTGCGGTAGGCATTAGAACGGGGGCTGGGGGTTGTATTCGTCCGAGTAGGCTGCGGGAGCCGGGGGAGCGTCATACTGGCGCGGAGCACCCGTTTCTGCGGCCTTGTAGGTATTGAACAAGAGAGATGGGCCGACTTCCTCTACGCGCATTTCTGTGGCCGTCCGCTTATTGCCGTCACGGTCAGTGTAGGAAGAGGCAACGAGCGTTCCGGTTGCGATCACGCGGCTACCCTTACGGAGTGTTTCAGCGACGTTCTCAGCGGCCTTACCCCACAAGACGCAACGCATGTACAGCGTGGACTTCTCCACCCACTCGTTGCGCTCGCGGTCAAAACTACGCTCGCTGCTTGCAATGGTGAATGTTGCCATAGCCTTGCCGTTCGTGTTGAAACGAATCTCGGGGTCAGCGGTGAGGCCACCGACGATAGTGAACGTGTTCAGAGTAGCCATGTTGGCCTGCTTTCTACTGGTTGTTTTAGTGGTTTGTTGTAGCCGAAATAAGGTGTCTGTCAGCGGTGTCCGCCCTCGGTCCAGCGACCGTTTGCGTTGCCGTTAGACCACTGGCCGTCCTTGTAAATCTGGTTGCCGCTATTGTCGTGGCATGTGGTGGAACCGTTGGTCTTAAGAGTGCAGTTGTAACCAAGACTGGGGTCTGATTCCTCGCTGTAGGTCCAGTAGCTCTCGCCGGTAGCGCGGCCCTGAGAACCGCCAGTAGAACCGGCTGAATGCGAGGCGGAACCGCCACCATTGCTGTACGAGCGGCCACCAGTAGAACCTGCGGAGCGAGAGTAGGAACCGCCACCGTTACTGTAGGAAGAACCACCAGCATTGGAAGAGGAAGCAGCAGCAGCGGCCTGAGCAGCCTGCTCAGCTTCCCACTGTCCGTGAGAATCGCGAACCTGATTCGACTTCTCACCCAAAGCGTTAACAGCGTCGGTGAGCTTCTTTTCCTCATCGACGTTCCACTTACGGTCATCGCCCACGTGCGAGCGGTTCTTCACAGCTTCGCGTGCTTCGTCAACGGTCTTAGCAGTGTCGTCGATGGTGGACTGTAGGCCGTCGCGGGTCGCATTGTCCTTGACTTTCCCATCGGTTTCACCCATGAGATTCTTCGCGTCATTCACGGCTTGGTCTGCCTTATTGACAGCCTCATCGAGCTTCTTGATGGTCAGGTCGTCAAGTTCACCCGCAATGGGGGCCAGAGCCGCATTGAGCTTATTAGTGGAAGTCTTAGCCTGATCGAGGACCTTCTTCAAGGACTCGATCTTCTCGTTACTTGCCTTCGCGTTGTTAGGGGCCTCGGCTAGAGCGGTAACAGTTGCGTCCGAGTCGGCGTAAATGGCCTTAAGAGCGGTCACGTTCTCGGAAGTAAGGCCGTATTCGTCAACCAGAGCGATGGAGGATTGTGCGGACTCGCGGGTGGTACCGAACGCGGTCTCGGCTTCAACGAGTTCGCTCTGAACCTTCTCAATGTCGGAGACCATGTGACGGTTATTGACATAGGCGTAAGAGCCGCCAGCAATACCCGCGACAACAACGGACGCGGCGGCAATGAGCGCCACGAGCGCCTTTGCATTGGGCTTGGGGAGGTTGGTTTCCTCGGTGGTGGTGTTAGCGGTTTCAGTGTTCATGGGAAGTGTTTCTTTCTGTGTGACAGGTTTGCTTGATGACACCCACTGTAATACCTATTTAGGTACATTGCAAGTCCATTTTCGTAGCGTTCGCCACAAAACCATGCGAAATGATTTCCTAAATAGGGCATCTATAGTGTAATATATAAACGTATCCAAGACGCAACACGTCTATCTTCCAGACCAAAACGTAAGCCGAAAGGCCACCCATCATGCCAAACGAACAAGTAAAAGGAACCCTCCTTGCCGTAGGCGCTACAGCAGCGTTAACAGCGCTCCTCGTCGGAGGATTCGGCACTATTCATAACTCTTACGAGAATGCCGTGAGCATTGACCCATCAACGGTGATCGACGTTCGCGCGAAGCAAGTCTCTGACGCGGCAGCAGGCGGAACCGGAGAGTTCAGCGATCACTGCCTCGTTATGCGAGAGGGATACATGCTCGCCATCCCGTCCGCGAGTTGGACGACAGACGAACAGGGCAACCCCGTCATGGACTCTTTGCCGGAAACCCTAGACTGGCAGTGGGTTAATACGACCCGTCAAAACCCCGGTTGGAGCACGTTCCTTGACCCGCTCACAGTCGGAAACACTTACCCCAAGGTCGCCACACCTGACGGGCGCACGCAAGACAACCTGAATGAGTGGTTCAACGTTATTAAGAAACATGTTCCGGGTTCATACCCCGTACCCGGAATGCTTCAAGTCGGCTATAAAGCAGATTCTCGCCCACAGCATGTTCTCGCTGCGCACTGCGAATGGGATATGACTGTCTCTAGCCACGCGGACACGAACATTGACGGTCCGACGCTTAGCGATAACGTAACTATCGGCGCGGCAGGACAAGAGCGAGACGAAAACCCCTCATGGCTCATTGTGAACGGCGAGAAAGCTCAGGTAACAGCCCACGGGCGCGTCTATCACACGACAGAAAAGCCTTCCAAGGGTAGCGATGTTCCCGCTGATGCAACACTGATTGGGGAAGCTGATCTTGATTTCACGGCTCCCGGTACCCAGACCGCGACCATTGACAAGCCCACGTCATTGAGTGGCGGGTATGTCACGTGGGTATGGACT
>ERZ773214.1362-NODE-1362-length-14331-cov-11.612216_pt1 | contig 14331 bp, 11 predicted proteins | sample MGYA00511238_ERZ773214 | MGnify/ENA primary metagenome ERZ773214 (study PRJEB29015, sample SAMEA2738157) | human oral metagenome | biome: human oral; feature: human-associated habitat; material: saliva | place: China | collected 2259 ...
TGGGCTCGCTCAACATTGCGAAGACCATGGATTCCCCGGACTTCTCCAAGACCATCGAGACCGCAATCCGCGGCCTGACCGCTGTCTCCGATCTGTCGGATATCCAGTCGGTGCCTTCGATCGCCCGCGGTAACGCTATGAGTCACGCCATCGGCCTGGGCCAGATGAACCTCCACGGCTACCTCGCCCGCGAGCACATCTACTACGGCAGCGAAGAAGCCCTGGACTTCACGAATATGTACTTCATGGCCGTCGCCTACGAGGCCATCAAGGCCTCGTGCACGATTGCCCGCGAGCGCGGAGTGAGCTTCGAGGGCTTCGAGGATTCCCAGTACGCCTCGGGCGAGTACTTCCGCAAGTACATCGACCAGGTGTGGGAGCCCCAAACTGAGCGCTGCCGCGAACTTCTTGCGGCCTCGACAATCCACCTGCCCACGCAGGAGGATTGGGCGGCTCTGGCGGCCGACGTCGCCCAGTACGGTATGTACAACCAGAACCTGCAGGCGGTCCCGCCGACCGGTTCGATCTCCTACATCAACGGCTCGACCTCGTCGATTCACCCGATCGTCTCGCGCATCGAAATCCGCAAGGAAGGCAAGATCGGTCGCGTCTACTACCCGGCGCCCTACATGACGAACGAAAACCTGGAGTACTACCAGGATGCGTACGAAATCGGCCCCGAGAAGATCATCGACACCTACGCGGTGGCGACCCAGCACGTCGATCAGGGCCTGTCGCTCACGCTGTTCTACCCCGATACGGTGACCACGCGTGACCTCAACAAGTCCTACATCTACGCGTGGAAGAAGGGCATCAAGACCCTGTACTACATGCGACTGCGTCAGATGGCACTGGAAGGCACCGAAGTTTCGGGCTGCGTGTCCTGCATGCTGTGACGTCAAGCCCGTTTGCCGGGTAGGGCGGGGGTCGGGAAACCGGCCCCCGCTCTGCATGTGTGCTGGTGCGGGGGCTCGCGGCCTCGTCCGCAGCCTCGGAAAGTCACACGGGGCACGACGCGGGCACGGCCTCGGCCTCGGAAAGTCACACGAAGTCAGGAAAAGACACAGGGCATAACCTGTGACAAACACCGACTTCGTGTGGAGCAGGCTTAGAGGATGCTTGGAACGCGCCTGTACCTCAAGCCATTGCCTATGATGGAGGCATGACGCAACCTGATCCGCAGAACTCCGGACCATTCACAGCCCCCGTCCCAATGAACGCTCCGGGATACGCGGAATCCGCGCAGGTACCGCAAGTGCCAGCACCACCCTCGGCAATGCCAGCGCCAACTCCTGCTGCACCCCAACTGCTCCAAACTTCCCCCCAACCCCAGTTCGGTGCGCCTGAATTCACCTACACGCCGACCACCCCGACGCTGGAGGCACGCGAAGTCCCCAGCAACGGCCCACTGGTTCTTGCTCTTCTCGGCCTGTTCCTCATCGGCCTTTTCGGCTCGATTCCGGCGTGGGCATGGAGCGCTTCGGCGATCAAGAACGCTCGCTCGGCATTCCTTCCCGAAAATTCCTATCAGAAGGCCCTCATCGCCCGATCTCTGGGCATCGCAGGCACGATCATTCACTCCTGCCTGGTAGTTTTCCTCATCATTTACGCGATCATCACGATCTCGCACGCGATCGGCTGAACTCATGAGCACCTCAAGCAATCCAGAGCGCGCACAGCGCATTTCCGGCCAGAGTTCTACCGCTGAGTTCCGCAAACACACCGGTAGCGATGAGGAACTTATCCGAACGCTTCACAAACTTGATGGACGTTCGTATCCCGCTTACAAGTCCGTCGTTGGAATGTGGGATTTCGGGAGTTTCTCGCTTTCAATCGACCGAATTCAGGCCGATCCCTACGCTCCGCCTTCAAAGGTGCGCGCCATTTCAACCCCGCAGGAAATGGGACTTCCACAGGCCGCAATCGCCTCACCCGATGCCCGGGCCGCGTGTGCGGATTACCTACTGCGTGCTTTCAACCGTTCCCTACGCGAGCGACGCCTTCATGACATTCAGGTGATGTCCCCCAGCGTCGAGATTCTTGATCGCAGTGCCTGCACCGTCAAGCCCGACCGCGTTGAATTGCGTTTTGAAGTCCGTATGCCCGCACGAGGCCGCACAATCCTTGGCCACCGCGCAGCACAGATCTTCGACCTCGACGTACCGGACGCAGTCCAAGATACTTTCGACTACCTGAGCGATATTCCTGAAGTTGAACGCGAACGTGAGGCCTTGTTGCGTCATATCGCGGTTTACGAGGATTATCGTGCCCTGCAGCAGATCCTCGTCGATCGCGGCTGGGTATCTTTCATCGCCAACGGTTCCATTCTTGCTCGCCGCAGCGGGGTCTCGCAGTCCCCCATGGAGGGTGCACTTCCTTTCTCCTCCCCCACCACTGTCGAGGCCGAGGTCGAGCTCCCCCACGCCGGCATCCTTCGCGGGATGGCAATCGAGCCCGGAGTCACGGTGATTGTCGGCGGCGGATACCACGGTAAGTCCACACTTTTGGGCGCGATTCAGCGCGGCGTATATGCGCACATTCCTGGAGATGGCCGCGAATACGTTGCAACCCTTGAGGATGCGATGAAGGTACGCGCTGCCGATGGTCGGGCGGTCACCGGCGTCGATGTCTCATCCTTCATCACTCATCTTCCGGGAGATGCCGACACAACGCATTTCTCCACTGAGAATGCCTCGGGTTCGACCTCGCAGGCTGCGTCCTTAATCGAGTCAATCCAGTTGGCTTCGACGCTTCTACTGATTGACGAAGACACCAGCGCAACGAACCTCATGATCCGTGATGCGCGCATGCGCGAGCTGGTCCAAGCCGAGAAGGAGCCGATCACTCCCCTGGTTGATCGAATTTCCTCTCTTCACAAAGATCTGGGTGTCTCAACAATCCTCGTCATGGGTGGATCGGGAGATTATCTCGATCAGGCAGATCGGGTCTTGATGATGGACCACTACCGCTGCCTAGACGTGAGCGATCGAGCCCGTCAAGTCGTCGACAAGCTCCCTCGTGCACATCAGAACCTGACAATGAGCGCTCCTTTAGCGCGGCGCGCCCCTGCGCGCTTGCATTCCTCCGATCGACCAAAGACGAAGGCAGCAGGTTTGTCCTCAATCACCATCGACAAGATCAACCTTGACTTGGGCGACGTTGAGCAGATTGTGGATCCCGGGCAGACCGAGGCAATTGCATGGATGCTTCGCGGATTGCTTTACACCTACGCGAATGGGGCAAGTAGCCTCAGTGATCTTTTGGCACGCCTTGAGCGCGCACTGAACTCTGAAGGTTTGGATGCCGTTGTAAAGTTCGGGGCGCACGCCCTGCCAGGACGCCTTGCCCGCCCACGCCTCGTCGATGTCGCGGCGGCCCTCAACCGCTTCCGAGGACTGAGCTTGAGCGAGAAAGAGCCCTCCAGCACCACCACAGACTAAGGGATACACCGGGGGAAATCAGGGAAGGCCCAGGGCATTCCCCCATAGCGCTCGCTCTGCTCGCGCCGCCATGATGGAGGCATGAATACAGATCCATCTGCGACCCCGATCGTTCGCCTCGCTAACGTTTCCAAGGTTTATGGCATGGGCGATACCCAGGTCACCGCCCTCGATAACGTCACCGTTGATTTCTACTCTGGTGAATTCACCGCAATCATGGGCCCCTCCGGCTCGGGTAAGTCCACCATGATGCACATTCTTGCGGGACTCGATTCGCTGACCTCAGGTCGCGTGCTCATCGAAAACACAGAGATCACCGCTTTGAAAGATGCTGATCTGACGAAACTTCGCCGTGATCGCATCGGTTTCATCTTCCAGAGCTTCAACTTGATTCCCACCCTGGATGCCAAGGCAAACATCCTTCTCCCCTTGGAACTTGCGGGACAGAAAGTCGATGAAGACTGGTTCACGTTCATTGTTTCTTCGCTGGGGCTGGAAGAACGCCTCAACCACAGGCCATCAGAACTTTCGGGTGGCCAGCAGCAGCGCGTGGCTGTTGCTCGTGCACTGATGAGCCGTCCCGCAGTCATCGTTGCTGACGAGCCCACCGGTAACCTGGATTCTCACTCGACCTCAGAGGTTCTTGATCTATTGCGTCGAGCAGTGAGCGAACTGGGTCAGTCCGTCATCATGGTCACTCACGATGTTCACGCCGCAACCTACGCTGATCGCGTCTTGGTTGTCCGTGACGGCCAAATCGTGTCCGATCTTCGCAATGCCAGCGAAGAGCAGCTGAATGCCGCGTTGAGGTGACATCCGTGAGTGCAACGACACGGCTGTTGAAAGCCAATCTTCATTCCCACGGTCGCCGCTACTTCTCAACTGGCTTGGCGGTTGCCATCTCCACCGCGTTCATCGTCATCACGCTTTTGTTCTCAAATACGATGACCTCCTCGCTTACCGGTAACGTCCGTAATTCCTACCACGGGACCACATCTGTGGTCACCTACAGTCCTTCCGAAGACGAGGCGCTGAACATGACGGCCGCCCAGTTCGGCAATGATTTCGATGCCCTCACCCAAAAGATCGCAAAGATCCAGGGCGTGACGGCGGTTGGAATTACAACGCAACGCCCCATTGCAGTGAAGGCCGGCAACGATCAGACAACGCTCTTCCTCTCTCCAGCGCTCGCGGAACCCCTCAGCGCAGTGAAAATGAGTGAAGGAAAAGCCCCTGCCACGGCCTCGGAAATCGTCATTCCCCAGCGCACGGCAAAGGAATCTTCCCTCAAAATTGGCGACAAACTGACAAGCCTGTCCCGTGACGATGCGGTTTCCGCACACGAGTTCACCATCGTCGGAACCTACTCTTCTGGAAATCGCGCTTTGGCACCGTCCTACGTGACGACAGAAGGTTTCGAGGCGAGCACGGGAATGAAGCCGACCGGCGAAATTCACGTTGCAACGAATGCGCCTGCGGTGAATAAGTACGGCAATCCCTCAACTGATGATCAGGAACAGTGGACCCACAAGCTCACAACTGAACTGGCTTCAGTCAAGGGCGTCAAAGTGACGAGTGTTTCCGCAACCGTGGACAAAAGCCTGCGAGAGATTCAAATCTCATCTGCGATGCTCACCGCGATTGCGCTGATCTTCCCGGCTATTGCAATCGTGGTTGCCTCGGTTGTCGTCTCTTCGACCTTCCGAGTACTGCTCCAACAGCGCAGGCGTGAATTGGCACTTCTGCGCGCACTGGGCGGAAGCACGAAGCAGGTGCGTTCTCTGGTTCGACGCGAGACCTATGCGGTTGGCGGGATTTCCTCGCTCGTCGGCATCGTCTTGGGACTCCTACTGGGCGGCTTGCTGAGCACAATCACAGAGGACACCACTTTTGTCGATGTCATCTCCTCGATTTCGCCCCTCTATGTCGTGCTCGTGTGGCTCTTCGGTACGCTACTGACCGTTTTCGTTGGGCGCCGACCTGCCCGCGCGGTTTCTCAAGTTCCACCGATCGCTGCCCTTTCCCCGGTTAACGAGTCCGACGCTACTTCCCAGAAGAGCCACCGTTTCGCGTTGACCCTGGGACTGCTGATGACGGTGCTGTGCGGTGGAAGTTTGTTCGCCTCACTTCGCATTCACAATGAGTCGCAGAAATTCTTGACCTCTTTCGGCCTGTCATTGCTGTGCTTGGTGGGCATTCTCATTACCTGCACCGTCATTGTCCCCGCGGCAACAAAGCTCTTTGGGAAGCTGTGGCCGGGAATGCTTGCGCGAATGGCACGCGAAAACACGGTCCGCAACCCCGGTCGAACAGCCGCAACCGGTACATCGATTGTCATTGGCGTCACCCTGGTTGTCACCATGATGGTCGGAGCCTCGTCGATGCGTGACTCTCTGATTAACGAAGTGAATGAGCGTCGTCCTTTCGACATCTCGGTGTCGACCTTCAGTGACGAGGCCCTGAGTAGCGATATCCAGTCGCGCATCTCTTCGACCGATGGAGTTGCCGCTACAGTCCCTGTCTATTCCACCGTCGGCGGCGCTAATGCAGAGGATGGAACCATTGCCCCCGGCGGTAGTGGTTCTGAAGAGCCCGGAGCGATGCGAATCGTAGGACAGCCCAACTACTCAACGGTCGCGCACTCAAGCGTCGACCAGATCGACGATGCGACTGTGATGGTCAGTTTGGGTTCCTTGGATGGGAAGAACATCGAGCTGTGTGCAGCCGAAGGGTCTTGCATGACCCTGAAAGCGAAGTACGACAAGAACTCCACATCACCGTATGAGGTCAGTCAGGCGAATCTGCTGAAAATTGCGCCCAAGGCTCCAATTACCGGAATGATTGTCAAGCTCAAGGATGGTGCCTCTGCGACAGCTGTCCAGAAGAACCTGGCGAAGATTGACACCGGTCTGTCTGTTGGAGGTTCAGCGATCGAACGTGAGATGTACACGGACATCATTAACAAGATGCTGCTCATTGTCGTCGGCCTGTTGGGTGTGTCTGTCCTAGTTGCGCTGGTGGGCGTTGCGAACACTCTGTCACTGTCAGTTGCCGAACGCACCCGCGAAAATGGCCTGCTTCGAGCCCTTGGCCTGACCAAGAGGCAGATGAAATCCATGCTCGCTCTTGAAGCACTGTTCATCTCGGTGACAGGAGCGCTTATTGGAACCGCCTGCGGAATCTTCTTTGGAGCGATCGGCATCCTTGCGCTTCCCCTGGAAGGGGTAACGGTCTTCATCACTATCCCGTGGATGCAGATCCTTGCGGTGGTCATGATCGCGATCCTTGCTGCACTCCTTGCCTCGTGGCTACCTGGTCGTCGAGCAGCAAAGGTCAGTCCTTCGGTCGCCCTTGCTACCGAATAAGACTGGAATATTCAGGCTTTCTGCCAGATCACAAGTAAGGGTGTGGGGCCAGGCGGTTTTCCGCTTGGCCCCACACCCCTACTCATGAAAGTACTCAGTCATCTTCACCTCTGACGAGCGCCGAGGCCAACCTTAGAGGTCCAAAAAGGCTTCCCAGCGGGGAAGATCCCGACGCGCCAGGGAAACTCCGGCGTCAAAGGCATCTTCAAGGCGTTCAACATTCATCTCCATCTTGTCGATGGTCAGAGCTTCGGGGGTCACAATCAACGCACGTCCCTGTTCCTCCAGCTCAAATAGCTTCCGGCGGGCGGCGTTGTAGGCGACGGTACGGCGAGCCACGGCCTCGGCAATGGAGGGAAGATGGGGGAAAGCCAGCCTGAGGGCGGAATATACGCCGGGCTTGATCGGGGCCTTGACGAAGTCTCGCGGGCGCGTAAGGACAACGAAAAACTTACGGTAGCCATCGCGCATGGGTGCATCCAGTGGGATTCCGCCATCGGGCCCAAGAGCTCCATCAACGTAGGTATCGCCATCGATCGTGACCGTCGGCATGATGATCGGCAGCGTCGAGGAGGCACGAACGCAGCGACCAACTTCTTCCACCGTGTGCATATCCTCTTTGGTGAACCAAACTTCTTCGCCTCGGGTCGCATTGAAGGCTCCGATGCGAACCTCTGCCGGGTTCGAAAGGAAAGTATCGAGGTCCAAAGGCGCATCGCCGTCGGGTTGAGCGATCTCGTCGTACAAATAGTCGACATTGAACATCCCGCGGCCGTGCACCCAGTGCTTGAGACCACCGAATTCAGGGCTGTCGGCGACTGTCGTGAAAGTATCGTGAGCACGCTGAGCATCACGAGACACATAGTTAACGGTGTTCGATGAACCCGCGGAAATCCCCGAAACATGGGGGAAATCAATACCCTCTTCAATCAGGGTTGCGGTGATTCCAGCGGTGAAGGCGCCGCGCATACCGCCGCCTTCGAAAACCAGTGCGGTGTCATCAATGTGCTTGAGAGTTTTCGTGTTCACCCTTCGACTCTACGGCGCAAAGCGGGGACAGGCGAAGGGGTGGGGACGAATTTATGGCGAAAATTACCTGTTCTTTGTTCCCGTGAATACGACGTAGTGATAGAAAATAAAGCGGAAAGCCGTTCCCAGCGCAAAGCCGACGACATAGGCGGAAATATTGTCGGCCAGAGGCGAGGTCAATCTCAGAACGTGGTGACTAAATAGCAGGCAGAATTGCGTAATTCCAATGCCGCACACGTTCGCAAAGAAGAATAGAAATGCTTCACGTCCCACGTTTTCCTGAGTCCGCCCGCGGTAGGTCCACACGCGGTTCATGATCCACGAGTAGACGGTCGCGACGCTGGCAGCCACGGCATTGGCGATGTTCGGGTGGCCGGCAAGGAAGCCGAGGGGACCATGTTGGAGCAGGTTGAAGAGCCCCATGTCGATGACGAATGCGGTTGCGCCAACCAGACCGTATTGGATGAATTCTATGATCCAGGCACGCAGTGTTTCCACGAGGCTTTGGGGGGCAGGGTGTGAGGGTGTGCTCGCGGGGGTCGGCTGCTCGACGCTTGCCGAGGCCGTGGTGGGCGTCACTTGTTCTGTTTCCTGTGTGGGCACGGCAAAGATTTTAACATTTATTTTGTCAAGCGTTTGGGAAGGCTCTGCTCGAGTGTGCTTCAGATGACGGTGCACTCCCTTACAGTATCCATATGACTGAAGAAGCAGCTCCTCTTGCCCCGCAGCGTTTTGGGACGCGAGTTCGTTCCATCCATGGGGACTACTTTGACGACCCCTGGGATTGGCTGCGCGATCGAAATGACCCCCAGGTTGTGACTCATATCCAAGCGGAAAACCGCTGGGCGGACAAGGTGTGCGAACCTACACGGGAATTGGTCGACACTCTTGTTTCAGAGTTCGATTCTTTCACTGCACCGGTTGTGTATTCGGCTCCTCAGCGGATTGGTGACTGGTGGTACTTCCAGCGCCAATTCCACGAAGACTCCTATGCAAAGCACTACCGCGTGTCGGCCTCGCGCTACCCGGACACTCCGGTGCTGGCAGATAAGGAAACCTTGGAAGGTGAGCAGCTCCTTCTCGACGAAAACCTGTGTGCCCAAGGTGAAGAGTTCTTCAAGGTCGGGGAATTGGTGCCGACCGCAGATGGACACTTGATTGCCTGGTCTCGAGATACCGAAGGGGACGAACGCTGGACGTGGATCATTCAAGACGCATCCAGCGGCGACATCGTTGACCAGGTCGTCAGTGGCGCGGGCTATGGCTTCGCCTGGGCGGCTGATTCACAGTCCTTCATCTACACGCGAGTCGATGACGCGTGGAGGCAATTCCAACTGATGCATCACCGCGTGGGCGCGGATACCAATGGCGATTCCTTGCTTCTGGAAGAACCTGGCGAGGCCTTCGATCTGTGGTTTTCCGCGTCGAACGACCCGTGGCACGTCGTTGTTCATTCGACCTCGACAACCAGTGGCGGTGCATGGCTGTGGGATCCTTATGCACCCAGCACTTCTCCGCTTCCCGTTGTCGCCAAGCGTGATGACGTCCAGATCAACGTTGAACCCGCAGGCGATCACCTGCTTGTCATCCACACGGCACTTTCACGCGAAGGAAGTTTGGCATGTATTCCTTTGCCTGGGGAGGGCACGGTGGATTCGCTTGTGGACCCCGATCGCTGGGTGACGCTCTACACCGCCCGTGACGGTGAGCGCCTGAGCGATCTCGAGGCCTATCGCGATTTCTTCACCCTGTCCTACAGGCGTGACGCGCTCCCCCAAGCACGCTACTACCGGCGCAATCATCCTCTTGAAGTTATTGATGGGAAACCGGTTCCTGCCTCGGATTGCAGTGATCTGTGGGAGCTTGGGGAAGAACTCAACAAAGAAGGTACGATCCGTAGCCTCTATCCCCTCAGTTCTGGGCGTTTTGAAGACTGCCTTGTTCGTGTGGAGTATCAGAGCGTCCTGACCTCGCCCACCGTGGAAGAGCTTGATCTGCGAACAGGGAAGTCGCGTATCCTCAAGGTCACTCAGGTTCCCAATTGGGATCCGTCTGATTTCACGGAAGAGCGAATGTGGGTGTGTGCTCGGGATGGGCACACACAGATTCCCGTGACCTTGGTTCACCGTCGCGATGCCCAGCCCGACGGGACTCACGCGGGGTGGATCCACGGCTACGGGTCCTATGAAATTTCCTTTGACCCCGAATTCGACATCTTGCGTCTTCCTGCCCTTAAACGAGGCGTCGTGCACGCAATCGCCCATATCCGTGGCGGTGGAGAAATGGGACGCGCATGGTACGAAGACGGCAAGAAACTGGTGAAAACCCACACCTTCACCGACTTCTTGGACGTTGCGAACTATCTGGTTGATTCCAGATGGGTTCACCCAGATCGTTTGATCGCCGAGGGTCGCAGCGCAGGCGGTCTTCTCATGGGTGCAGTCGCGAACGCGCAGCCCGATCGTTTTGCCGCGATAATCGCAGGAGTGCCTTTCGTTGACGCGCTAACAACCATCTTGGATCCCTCACTCCCCTTGACCGTAGGTGAATGGGAGGAATGGGGAAATCCCATTGAAGATCCTGAAATTTACGCGCTCATGCGCTCCTACACGCCCTATGAAAATGTCCACCAGGGAGTGCGCTATCCAGCAATCATGGCAACGACCTCAATCAATGACACACGCGTCTTCTACGTTGAACCCCATAAGTGGGTTCAACGTCTTCGACAAGCTACCGCTCAAGTCCACGATCAACCACCCATCGTGATCCGAACCGAAATGGTCGCCGGTCACGCGGGAGCTTCTGGGCGCAGGGGACGCTGGAATGCCAGGGCACAAGAATTCGCCTTCGTACTGCACCAGGTCGGAATCACCAAGTAGAGGAATTTTCTATGACAATTACAGCTGCAGTAGACGGTTCTTCTTTGGGCAATCCTGGACCTGCTGGATGGGCATGGGTAATCTCAGAGGACTGTTGGGATGCGGGCGGGTGGCCCAGCGGTACCAACAATTTGGGCGAACTCAATGCTGTCCTCGAGCTGCTCAATGCCACCGCTCAAGCCGGTTTAGCCGACGAAGATCTCCACATCCTCGCAGACTCTCAGTACGCAATTAATGTGATCTCCAAGTGGTCACCCGGCTGGAAGAAGCGCGGGTGGGTCAAGGCCGATAAGAAACCCATTAAAAACCTGGAGCTTATTCAAGAAATCGACCGCGCCATGCAGGGGCGCACAGTTACCTTCGAGTGGGTCAAGGGGCATGCCGGGCATCCGCTCAACGAGCGTGCCGATGACGCAGCGCGTTCCTGTGCAGAAGCTTATCGCGATGGTCGCGATATTCCCACGGGGCCGGGTTTCGCTTCACCTGCGGAAAGCACGGCGACGGAATTCGAACCCTCCACGCCCGCAGCTGATACTGCCTCGGCAGGCAGGGAAATTCCGGGAAACGCGACGGAGGTAGAAACGCCAGAAGAAGCACTCGAACGCCAATTCCTTGAAGCATGGCTTCGCGCAGACTCTCTTGCTCTCAAAGCGCTCGAAGCCCCCGGCTGCATACGCATCTGGCACAACGGTTCTCTTACACAAGGTTTGGAAGGGCGCGCACCCGAGCACGCGGAGGCCTCGAATTTCCAGGTGATCCCCGTGAAAAAACTGCATGAAGACAACTCTGTTCTGAACGATTCTGCGGCAATAGCCGGTTCCGGAGAACAAACATCATTGCCCAACCACACCAGTTCAGATACTGTTTCACATGCAACATCATGTGCCACCTGGGTCGTGACCTACATTCTAGAATGGTCAGGTGGCCGCCTACGCGAAAGCAGCACCTGGGTTGCGGGGAAGGAGGGGCCTCGGATCCTCATGCACCAGTCCTCACCAATCCGGTAGCGCGACCTTCCAGCGCGACGAACGATTACGATTCGGAGTTCACCTTCAGTACAAGACCGTCAAGGCCAACAAGGCCACCTGAATAATCCTCATCATTCACACAAAATCCCATCACACACCAGGAGAACACACATGAGCGCCCCCGAGCTCAACAAAATCCATTTCACCAACCCGAAGCTGTGGTCTAAGCGTAAGAAGATCATTGCGGCTATCGTTGCAGCCGTTCTGGTTCTCGCGGGAATCACCACCGGCGTTGTAGTCTCTCGCGTCCAACACCAGAAGGAATGCCAGGCTCGCCAGGTAACCTTTACCGAGAAGCTCTCTCAGTTGGATCAGTCCATCGGCAAGGCCCACGAAGCGTTGGCTACGGTCGATGAATCCGTCAAGGAAGGCGAAGGCTCCCGCCTCGCACACACCGACGGTTTCAGCGCTGCTGACGAAGGAAAGGCCGCGATCAATACTTTGACCGATGCTATCCACAAGGCTGAGGACGCTAAGAAGGCAGAAGCCGACAAGGATGGAGCGCAGGTCAAGTGCCTGAGCCAGCAGGACGTGACCGATGCTGAGGCAGCACTCAAGGCTGTCGAAGATCAGACTCAGTCGTTCACCAACGCGCGTGATGCATACCGCCTGACCAAGGCAACCGACGAAGCGAACTCCACGATGGACGCTGCAAAGTCGAACCTTACTCAGGCTCAGCAGGGTGCAGACGAGCAGATCAAGATCGTTGACGGCGACTCGCAGATGGCCTCTGATGGCAACGTCAAGGCAGCATACGACGCCCTCAAGAACGTGAACAACGAATCGCACTCGATCTCTACCACAGTAACCGCCGATTCTTACGATGAGGCTGTGGCCTCCATCGAGAAGGCAAAGGCTGCTGACCAGAAGGCAACTGACGTGAAGAACGCTCAGGAAGCATTGAAGAACGCTATTGCCTCCTACCAGTCTGCAAAGGCGGCTCAAGCAGCAGCATCGCAGCGCCCATCATCTAACAGCGGATCACAGTCGCGCTCCTACTCGAATGGTGGCGGTTCTAGTTCTGGCTCCACTGGCGGATCATCCTACTCCGGTGGCGATTCTGGTTCTGGCAGTGGCTACCGTAACTACTCCCAACAAGACGGATTCGACTTCGATAAGTGGACCGAAGAACACAGCATCGGCAAAGATCAACTCAAGCCTGGGATGAAGTGCTTCGTTGTAGGTAACGGTCGCTACATGTGCTCCTGATCCATACGTAACAAAGCCCCGTAGCACGGTCCACGACCTGCTACGGGGTTTCATCATCATGACACCACGCACGACAACACAACAACACAACAAAACAACAACAGTAAGTCCAGTTCGTCGTCCTCCGGTGGCGGTTCCAATACTTCCCCTGCTCCGGCACGCCAGTCCAACAATGGTGGTTCTGGCCGTATCGACCTCGGTCTCGGCCAAGCTGATCACCCCGGCATACGCCTCTCAGAGATCGACCGCCTCGACCGAGTAGAGTAGGGGAATGCCATCCTCAACCCGCGCGGAAATCCTCACCGGAATCCGCATGACCGCACCCATTGCGGCGGGCTATATTCCTCTGGGGATTGCATACGGCATTTTGGTCATGCAGCTTGGTATGCCCTGGTGGATGGCACCGGCACTTTCTTTCGCTGCCTATTCAGGATCCGCGGAGCTCCTTGTCATTACTTTGGCGGCTTCGCACACCCCCATCGCCGTCATTGCGGTAACGATGCTGCTCGTCAACTTCCGGCATCTCTTCTACGCGTTTTCCTTCCCTCTTCACCTCGTTGAGGGCAAGATCGCACGCCTATTTTCGATGTATGCCCTGGTTGATGAAGCCTACGCGATCACTGCTGCACGGCCCGAAGGCTGGACGAAGCCTCGTCTTCTTGCCATGCAAGTGACCTATCTCGCGACATGGGTGGCCTCGGGACTAATTGGCGTTCTTGCGGGCTCGTTCATCCCCGCTCAGATCCAGGGATTAGATTTTGCCCTCACTGCACTGTTCATTACGTTGACCGTTGATTCAATTCGCTCCCTCAAGGACATTCCCTCGGTCGTTTTGGCTGCCGGATCATTCCTCATCGCAATGCTGGCCTGGCCACAACAACGGCTTTTGCTTGCACTGCTGCTATTCGTCGCTTCCCTTGTGGTACGCCATGTGATGACGGAAAGCCATGTGATGACGGAAAGAGGTGAGGAGTCCTGATGTCTCACTCACTCCCCTACCTCCTTGGAATCCTCTTGGTCGTCTTCGTCATCGACTTCACCTTGCGCGCACTCCCCTTTAAAATCCTTGAACCGCTGCGCGAGTCCAGCTTCGTTCGGAATATGGCCGTGTGGATGCCTCCGGGAATTTTGCTGATCCTTGTTCTGGCAACCCTGAGTGACAGCGCGGGCACTGCGGGCTCCCAGTGGTGGGCAGCCATTGTCGCAACTGTCATCACTGTTGTTGTCCACCTGGCAACGAAACGGCGCCTCCTGTGGAGCGTCGGCTTGGGGACACTCAGCTACATCCTCATGCTGAACTGGCTCTAGAAGCCGTACTTACGGTGCCCACGGCCGAGCCCGCGCCACGCCTCGGCCCGCACACCCCGCCGCGTTCGACACC
>ERZ773214.1365-NODE-1365-length-14277-cov-11.662143_pt1 | contig 14277 bp, 8 predicted proteins | sample MGYA00511238_ERZ773214 | MGnify/ENA primary metagenome ERZ773214 (study PRJEB29015, sample SAMEA2738157) | human oral metagenome | biome: human oral; feature: human-associated habitat; material: saliva | place: China | collected 2259 ...
AAAAAGAAGCATCTTTACTCATAATGAGTTAAGATACTTCTTTTTTATTATTTATTAACCACGACGTCTAAATAATACACCTGCTAGTAATAATACTAATAATCCTGAACCTACATATAGTAAGGTATTATTTGATTCTTTATCAGAAGATTTTTCTTCTTTTTTCTCTGATTTGTTATCATTATTTGTTTTCTCTTCTGATTTAGCTTGATCTTTTGATTGATCTTTTGCTTTATCATCTGAGTTTGAAGATTTTTCAGGAGCTTTATCAGCAACTTTCTCTTCAGATTCTTTTAATGCATTTAGTACATTGTTTACATCTTCTTGAGTAGATTGATCATTAGCAACTACTTCTTGGGCTCTGCTTACAGAATTTAGATATGATTGTCTATTTTCTTCACTTGCCTTAGCAAAACTTGAACTTCCTACTGTTTTACTACTATTGTTAAGTTGATTTGTTAATTCTTTTTTATCAACTTGAGGAGCTGTAGTACTAGTATTTGGTTTATTGTCTTTACTTACATTGCTAGCTTGACCGTTTGAGTTTCCACCTTGGTTTGGTGTTACTTTGTCCTCCTTCGGTGTCTCAGTAACTTTATCTTCCTTCGGTGCTTCTGTTACTTTGTCTTCCTTCGGTGTTTCTGTTACTTTGTCTTCTTTTGGAGTTTCAGTAACTTTATCCTCTTTTGGTACCTCTGTGACTTTGTCTTCTTTTGGTGTTTCTGTTACTTTGTCCTCTTTCGGTGTTTCAGTAACTTTATCCTCTTTTGGTGTTTCTGTTACTTTATCTTCTTTCGGAGCTTCAGTTACTTTGTCTTCCTTCGGTGTTTCTGTTACTTTGTCTTCTTTCGGAGCTTCTGTAACTTTGTCTTCTTTTGGAGTCTCTTTCTCTTTGTCTTCTTTCGGAGCTTCTGTCACCTTTTCTTCTTTTGGAGTCTCTTTCTCTTTGTCTTCTTTCGGAGCTTCTGTCACCTTATCATCTTTTGGTGTTTCTGTTACTTTGTCTTCCTTCGGTGTCTCTGTAACTTTATCTTCCTTCGGTGTTTCTGTTACTTTGTCCTCTTTCGGTGTTTCAGTAACTTTATCTTCTTTTGGCATCTCTTTAACCGGTGTACTTGGTGCTGGTGTTGTACTTGGTGCCGGTGTCACTGGCGTTTGTTTTGCCGGTGTTGTTGGTGTTGTACTTGGCGCTGGTGTCACTGGCGTTTGTTTTGCCGGTGTTGTTGGTGTCGTACTTGGTGCTGGTGTCACTGGCGTTTGTTTTGCCGGTGTTGTTGGCGTTGTACTTGGTGCCGGTGTCACTGGTGTTTGTTTTGCCGGTGTTGTTGGCGTAGTTGGTGTACTTGGAGTTGGAGTCTCAACAACTTTCTCTTCTTTTGGAGTCTCTGTCACCTTATCATCTTTTGGTGTTTCTTTCTCCTTATTATCCTTCGGAGCTTCTGTCACCTTATCATCTTTTGGTGTTTCTTTCTCTTTATCTTCCTTCGGTGCTTCTGTCACCTTGTTGTCTTTCGGAGTTTCTTTCTCCTTATCTTCTTTTGGAGCCTCTGTCACCTTATCATCTTTTGGTGTTTCTTTCTCTTTGTCTTCCTTCGGAGCTTCTGTCACCTTGTCGTCTTTCGGTGTTTCTTTCTCCTTATCTTCCTTCGGAGCTTCTGTCACCTTGTCGTCTTTCGGTGTTTCTTTCTCTTTATCATCTTTTGGTGTTTCTTTCTCTTTGTCGTCTTTCGGAGCTTCTGTCACCTTGTCATCTTTCGGTGTTTCTTTCTCTTTGTCTTCCTTCGGAGTTTCTTTCTCTTTATCCTCTTTTGGAGTTTCTACTGCTTTTTCAGTTATACCAACTTGTTTTCTATTATGTCCATCTTTAACTTCTAATTCAAAGTTATTTTCTTCTAGCGTATAGCCTTCTGGAGTAACTATTTGAATCGTGTATTTACCATTTTCTAAACGTTTTTGGAATGCATTTTTTCCATATAGACTTGTCGGTAATTCTATTTTTGTTCCTGATTCAGATACAGCATATACTTTTGTACCTGTAGGAACTGGTTTATCAAAACTGATTTCTACAGCATTTTTGATGATTTCATCTACTCTGAATTCTACTTCTTTAGTTGGAGTGTCTTTAGTTATTTCGAATTCTATTTTCGAAGGTGTTTTTAATCTATAATCTTCATCTAATAACACTACTTCTACAGTATATTTACCAAATGGTAATGATTGGTAAGTTCGTTTATTACGTGAGAAGTCATCACCTACTACTTCACCTTTTTCATTAGTGATTTTATAACGAACTCTACGAGAGTTATTACCTGTTCCATCACCTTTTTTGATTTCTACTTCAAGACTACCTTTACCATTACCTGCGATATTAGATAGAGCTATGCTATCTTTATTATCAGCGAAATCTTTTACTTCGAAAGTAACATCTTTTAAATCTACACCTTCTGGAATAGTGTAACTTCCATCTTCATTAGGTTGGATTACATTTTTTCCATAACTTAATTTCTTGTAGAATACTCCGCTTCCGTCTTCCATTATTGGATAAGGAGTGAATTTACGTGTAGCTTCATCGTAATATCCACCATTAGCACCTGTAATCTTAGGAGCTTTTCTATCGATTACTACATTAAATGAAGTTTCTTGCATTTTAGCTCCAGTCGCTTGTGAACTATAAGAAAGAACATATTGGTATTCTCCATCTGGAAGAGGGTTACCGTTTTTATCTACACCTTTCCAGTTTGTTAATGATAATGCAGTATATTTTTTACCTGTATTGTTAAAGAAGTTTTTATTCCCTGATGCATTTCCATTTTCATAAAGTGGATTTTTACGTTCAACATCATCTTTTGCATATACTGTTAATTTTAAGTTTTCATAGTTACGTAAGAATACTCCACGCATACCTATTTCGTCATAGTTTTCATCCCCATTTGGAGAGAAGAATATTTTATCTGTAAAGAATCTCACATTAGTTAGTGGGTTAATATATGCTCCCGCAAGAGTTCTCTTATCTTTCTTATCTTCTTTATATGTAGTCAATATACCTGTGAAGTTCATATCCGTTAGAGAATCCCAGTTATTATTATTTGAATCAAATCCATATTCATATGTTGGTTTTTCTCCATCTTTCATAGAATAAATTGGTTTTTCTAATACTGGTAAGTTTTGGAACTCCCCTTTGAATCCTACAAAAGGTATACTTGCTACTTTGTCTGTTGATTTACCATCAGCTCCGTAAAACTCTACAAATCCTTCTAAATAATAACCATTTTTAAATAATTTTAATAGTTCTTCATTATATTTACTTGCATCTACTGATACCGTGATTTCTGAAGTAGAATTTGCTCCTACAGTAACTGTTTTTTCACCTTCTATTTCATTAAGTAAACGTGAAGTCATAGTTAAGTAACCTGTCCAATCACCATTACCTTCACCGTATGCATCATCAGTAATTAATGTTGATTTATATTTTAAAGTTTTAGGTTTATCAGAAATATTATGAACTAATAGTTTTACATCAAATTTATCACCTACATTACCTAAACTTACACTACCATAGTCATTTGTTCCAGTAACATAAACATCTCCATAAGCAGCTTTGTACGCATCTATTAATCCTGCACCTTGTTGTCTTGGAGAAATGTATACACCATTATCTTTATTAACATTAATACTAGCTGTACTCATTAATAAGTGTTTTACTAATTTTTGAAGTTCTTCTGCAGTCTTACTTGGGAATCTTTCCGCTAGAGCTTGTTTTATTAATGCAGTTGCTCCAGCTACGTGAGGTGATGCCATACTTGTCCCACTGTCTAATCCATATCTTCCATCATTATAAGAAGAGATAATATCTCCACCTGGTGCTGTAACATCTGGTTTTAAGTATCCATCAACTGTTAACCCCCAACTAGATGAATCGTCGAATTTACCAACATTTTCATTTGGTTTTTTCTCCCATTTCCCGTTGAAGTTAATTTTATACTCACCTTCATGTTGAGCTAGCTCATTACCAAAGTTATAATAAGTCGTTACTACCGGGAAGTCTTTATCTTGACCATTTAAGACAACATTATAGATAGTATCTCCATCATTAAAGTACGCTATTACCCCTGCAGCTCCATGTTTTTTAGCTATTTTCACCTTATCTTCAAAGCTGTTTTCACCACGTTGAACTAAGGCAATTTTACCTGTTAAATCTTTACCTTCATAATTTTCTTCTTTCCCAACACCTACATAAACATAGTCATAGTCTTTATTTTCAAAAAGTTTTGAATATGTGAAGATAGGCACATTACCATTGTTGAAAGCTACATTACCTAATAAGTTCGCAACTGTAGCAATCTCTCTATTAAGTACACTATTACTAATATTAGCTACAGAAATAGCATCATCAGATACTGATGGACGTCCTACTGTCCCGTAGTCCGGATTAACCGCACGTGGTGTGATGTAATCAAAACCACCTTTAGAGAAGTAGGCATTGTTACCAGCAGCGGCTACAATATTTACTCCAGCTTTTTTAGCTACTTCTAATGCGCTAATTAAACCATCACCAACTTCCATTACAGAACCAGCTGGTGATCCTAAACTTAAGTTAATAGTATCCGCACCTAACTTAATAGCATCCTCAATAGCTTTAGTATAAATGTAAGACTCTGTTCCTGAGTTTTTAGATTCTGAGAATACACGCATAAATATTAATTGTGCTTCTGGAGCTACACCTGTAATATAGTCACCTGTTCCGCTTTTTTCTTTAGGATTACCTACTGCAGTACCAGCAACATGCATACCATGTGATTTGAATCCACTTTGTTTAATATCATTGTTCCAATCATTATAGTTAAAAGCAAACGGTAATTTATCACTATACCACTTACCATAGTCTATTCCCGCTTCTTTCATCGCTTTTTCAGCATCTTCTTTTGTTTTATATTTAGATTGAGAGTTATCTGTTAATCTTAAAACTGGGTGATTTGGATCAAGCCCTGAATCAAGTACCGCTATTACTCTTCCTTGCCCACGGAAACCTTTATCCCATAGTGGTTGGATGTTAATTAGATTATAACTATCTAAAGCTTTGGAGAAGTCATTTACCTCTTCTTTTTTTGTTTCAACTGCATTAGTAGTTGTTTCTGGTTTTTTGTAAGCAACACTTACCTCAACACTGTCTACGAAGTTCATTGCTTGAATTTTTTTAGCATCTTCATAAGTAGTTTCTAAAGCAAACCCATTTAAAAGTGTGTCATATTCAAATAGTTTTTCATAATTCACACCTTTTTCTTTTATTTCTTTTAAGGCTTTTTCACGAGGTTCTTTTGTGCTAGCTTCACGTTTTTTTAACCCTTCAGCAGTTTTTAAATCATCAGGATTTACCTTATCCTCTTTTAATTTAACAATTATTTTTACCTTATCATCATTATTAAATTTTTTCTCATCTTCTTTTGAAACATTAGATAATGCTTGTTCTTTTGCACCATTTTGTGCATAAATAAATTTTGAATTAGTATTATTAGTTAATAAATTAACATTCCCCACTAGTAAAGATAAGCTCACTACACTTACTACTGGCTTCTTCGGAAATTTCATGTTAATAACTCCTCCTGGTTTTTTAAAAATAATATCTATATTTTAACTTAAATAATCAGAAAAATCAATTCAATATTCAGAAATAGTTTAATAAAATTTAGGCAATATTTTTTCTGTACTATTACTATTATCACAATTAGTAAGTTATGTTTATCCAAATAATTATAATATTAACCATCTGTGTTTTATAAAAAATAAAAAGCGAAGAAAACATTCTTCACTTCATATATATTTCTATATTTATTTATTAAAACATCGGTTTATACGATACTATTCTTTTTAAAGTTATATTTGCGTATAATCATACCTTCTACTCCAACTCATCGTAGCTAGGATTCCCACTTATATAGATAGCTCCATAAATAGCATCTACTACAAGGGCTGGAAAAGCGAATAAATCTAAAATTCCATTTAAAACACCAAAGACACATTCAATATAGTTCTCATGTTCTGAGAAAACAGCTATCGCTACAAGCGCAAATGCAACAACTGGTAAAGGTTTTAGAAACTTCATTAATTTCTTATTTCTATGTAGTTTTTCATAAGTTTCCCATTGGTTAATCGCCCAAATCTTCCCTTGATTTTTCGGCAAATAATACCATGCATAAACAAAGCTGAAAATTAGAAACAGACCTATTGCTATATAAACACAAACTACCATCATTTCTGAAGATAACCCACCTTGAGAAATAAGCAACAAATTTATACAACTAATATCAATAGTTAACACTACGAAAATCAAAGAAATAAGCAGATAAACAAAAATTTTAAATTTTAAAATAAACTTATCAAAAAAAGAAATGACTATTGCGAAAGCACTGTAGTATATGCACACCTCAAACAAAGTTCTATAGACGTCAGTCCAATTTCCGATTGTCATCCCCCAAAATATCATACCTGAAATCACCAGAGTAAACCAAGGCACAAGCTTTATATACCCTAACACCACTTCATTTTCAATTAATGGCCCATGATAGCGATCAACCATATTATTACTTTTTTTCTTTTTCTTCGCCATTTTCTAAAGACCTCCTTTTATTTTAAACCACTACTAGTGGTGTTTATTTTTGTGTACATATAATTATCGCTTTTCACCATATACAAGCTTTCTTAATTCAGGGCTAATCCCCTTTGCTCCTGTTTTATACTTTTCCCCTCGTGTCCCTTTCTCTAAAGTTGTATCCAACTTCATCTCCGAGTCATCATTAATTATTAAAAGTATATATATCCCTCCCATCGGATTTTTACCTAATTTATCAAACTCTATCTTATAACTTTTTATCTTTCCTTCTGATGTTAAAGCTTTGTCATCTTGTTTTTTCAACATATTCTCTACGACTTCTTTAACTTTATCACTTTTCACAATATGTTCTATTTTATATTTTTCGTAATAAATACTTCCGGCTACAATTCCAATTAACAACAAAATACTTGTTATGGTTGCGACCAAAAATTTTTTTATTATTTAAATGCTCCTATTTCGTTAATACTTATTATATTATATATTTCAATTTTTATAAAGGAATAAAAAAAAGACGACTAATTGTCGTCTTAATTAAACTAAACTTTTTCGTTTTGTAAAGAAATGAATAGTCGCTATTAAACATCCAAGCCCTACTATATATAGTAGCTGTGGAGCAGCTAATGGAGCAAAGTGGTTTTTTAAAATAAATATATTAACAAACACACCAACGATAGCCGCAAAACTTAGCACTCCTAATAATACTACTTTATATTTATTTAGAGGTAAACTAACTTTAGCTACCATACATAGCCCATTAATAAGCGCTAGTACAAAGCAAATAAACTTCATTTGTGCTTGGTTATCTATTACAATATTTGTCAGTAGTACACTCGCTACCAACACACCACCACCAATAGCGGCATTCATTAAAATATCTCTCATAAAGTTATTACTTACTTTTTCTTTATTCGATTCAAACGTTAGGAAGAACGATGGAACTCCTATTGTTATAGCTGAAATAATAGTAAATTGAATAGGAATAAATGCAAATTCAAAGGCGAATAATACACTTATCACCGCAAATACTATCGAGAAGAATGTTTTTGTTAAAAATAGCGATGCTACTTTTTGAATATTGTTAATTACACGACGACCTTCCATTAAAATATCATAAAATACTGCAAAGTCATTTGTTAAAAATACAATATTAGAAACACTCTTAGCGGCACTAGTTGCACCATTCATCGCAAAACTAATATCAGCTTTTTTCAGCGCTAGCACATCATTAACACCGTCCCCACTCATGGCAACTGTTTTTCCATTTTTTTGTAGAATCTCTACCATACGTTGTTTTTGATCTGGTGTTACTCGACCAAAAATATCATTTTCTAATACTACAGACTCAAAGTTTTCTTCTGTTACTTTCGTCATATCTACAGCACGAGCATCTTCTTTAAACCCTGCTTTTTTAGCTACTCCAAGAACTGCAATGTGGTTATCTCCACTTATTATTTTTACAGCCACTCCTTGTGACTCAAAATACTTAAATGTCTCTTTTGTATTAGCTTTGATTTCGTCAGAAAGTACTACATGACCAATCAACTTCATATTTGATGGGGTAGTTACTTTTTCATCAGTATAAGCTAGCGATAATATTCTATAACCTTGTTGTTTCATGCTCTCATAGTATTCCGTCATACCTTCTTCAAATCCTAAAAATTCATAGGCCCCGAAGAAATAAGTACCACCTTCTTTTAATTGAATGTATGAATATTTATTTTTACTAGAAAATGCGCCAATCTCGTCAACATCCCATTTTTTCTCACAAGTTAAATGATTTTTTAAAGCTCTTGATGTGGCATTCTCATCTTCAAAATATGCTAAATAACTAGATAACTCGCTAGCTACTTTTTCATCAATCTCGACTACATTCATGTTACCTGTAGTTATTGTTCCTGTTTTATCAAAACAAAGCACATCTACACGTGCAAGAGTTTCTACACAGTATAGTTCTTGCACTAGAACTTTTTTCTTAGCTAGTTTCATCGCAGCAACCGCTAAAGACACACTTACAAGAAGGATTAACCCTTCTGGTATCATACCTACTAATGCACCTGCACTACGTAAAACTATATCCGTATATCCACGTCCTAGACTAGCACCTCTAACATATAACATAATAGCAACTGGAACTAATAGTACTGATATTACTTTCAGGATTCTATCCATATAGTCTCTTAGTTTTGATGGATATTTTTTAAATTCTTTTGTGCTTTTAGCTAGTTTATTAATATAGCTATCCCCACCAACAGCGGTAACTTTTACTAGACAACTACCACTTACTACGTTACTACCACTCATAAGTTCGTTACCTGTAGTTTTGTAAATATTATCACTTTCTCCAGTTAGTAACGATTCATCAACCTCAATACTACCTTCGATTATCTCAGCATCTACAGGCACTTGGTCTCCTAGATTTAGATGAAGATACTCACCTAAAACTATTTCTTCCGAATCGACTTCTATTATTTCATTATCACGATTTACGCGATATTTATTTCGCCCTAATAAACTTAATTCTTCTAAAGCATTTTTAGATCTAACTTCTTGATAAATACCTATAGCTGTATTTATTGCGATAACACCTAAAAATAACATATTTTCAAATCTTAACGTTGTAGCGATAAAAGCAGCTAATACCAAGTTCATCGCATTAAAGAACGTGAAGATATTAGAAAATATTATTTCTTTTGTTGTTTTATAAGGCTTTATAACACTAATATTTTTCTTAGCATTCTTAACCTCTTCACTTGTCAAATACTTCATTTTTCCTCCAAATAATCACTATATATTTTATTTCAAAATAGTAGATTAATAACAATTATACCATAAAATATATTGTATAGCTTTAAACTTAACTGAAGTTAATTTCCCCGGAAATATATAATTTTAAAACATAAAAAAACCAGATTTGAATTAATTTCAAACCTGGCCTTCTTAATTATTCTTCTATATCTTTGTTATCAGTATCATCAGTAGACTCTACATAAATCTCTGGTCCTGATTCTTTTTCTTTAGCTAAACGAGCTTGTTCTTCATAGTATTTTTTATTAACTATTTTATCAAGTTGTTCTGCTTCTCTTTCGTCTAACTCTTTTGGCATTTTACCAAATTGGTAAAGAGCAACAATTTCTTTTCTATCAATTGTTTCAACTTTCATAAGAGTTTGAGCGATAAGTTCTAACTGATCTCTGTGAGTTTCAATGATGTGTAACACTTTAGAGTAACATTCATTAATAATTTTACGTACTTCTTTATCGATTTCTTTCAGCATTTCTTCTGAATAGTTACCAATACTTGATAATTGACGTCCACCATATGGATCGTGGAATGGAGCTTGCATTGGCCCTACAACATCACTCATACCGTACTCTGTAACCATTGCACGTGCGATTGCAGTTACACGTTCAAAGTCATTGTGAGCTCCAGTAGAAACTTCATTAAAGAAGATTTGTTCTGCTGCACGTCCACCTAATAGACCACAAATTTTATCAATTAAATCTGTACGAGTTTGGAAGTATTTCTCTTCTTCTGGAATCATCAGGTTATATCCACCTGCATCCCCACGAGGAATAATAGTAACTTTTTGTACTTTATCCGCACTATCAAGAACCATACCTACAATAGCATGTCCAGCTTCGTGGTAAGCTACTAAACGTTTTTCTCTTGGAGTATAAACTCTACTACGTTTAGCTGGACCACCGATTACTCTGTCCATAGCTTCATCTAAATCAGATTTTTCAATAGCATTTTTGTTTTCACGTGCCGCTAAAAGTGCTGCTTCATTTAGTATGTTAGCAAGATCAGCCCCAGAGAACCCTGGAGTTTTTTCAGCTAATGAACGAAGCTCAACATCTTTAGCAAGCGGTTTGTTTTTAGCGTGTACTTTAAGAATTGCTTCACGACCTTTTACGTCTGGAGTAGAAACTTTGATTTGTCTATCAAAACGTCCAGGTCTTCTAAGTGCGTTATCTAATACATCAGCACGGTTAGTTGCTGCAATTACGATAATACCTTTTTCTCCATCGAATCCGTCCATTTCAACAAGAAGTTGGTTAAGAGTTTGTTCACGTTCGTCGTTTCCTCCACCTACTCCACTACCACGTTTACGTCCGACAGCATCGATTTCATCGATAAAGATAATACATGGTGCATTTTTTTCAGCTTCTTTGAATAAATCACGAACACGGCTAGCCCCAACCCCTACGAACATCTCAACGAAATCAGATCCTGAGATTGAGAAGAATGGAACTTTTGCTTCTCCAGCAACTGCACGGGCTAATAAAGTTTTCCCTGTTCCCGGAGGACCCTCTAATAACACACCTTTAGGTATTTTAGCACCCATTTTAGTGAATTTACGGTGATCTTTTAAGAATTCAACCATCTCTGCAAGTTCTTGTTTTTCTTCATCAGCTCCTGCTACATCGTTAAATGTAACAGTACCTTCACCTGCATCGATTTTCTTAGCTTTAGATTTTTGGAAGCTCATTACTTTGCCTCCACCGCCACCTTGCATTTGTGACATAAAGTAGAACAGTAACCCCATCATTAAGATAAATGGTACGATGTTCCCTAAGAATGAAAGAATTGCTCCAGTTTTTTCTGCAGCCTTATATTCTACTACATTAAGTTTTCCATCTTTTGCTTTTTCATTAATTTGCTTTTGGATTTCATTATCAGATGCTGGAACTAATGATTCAAAATTCTTTTCACCATCTGTTAAAACCCCTTTTACATTATAGTTTTCATCTTTTCTTTGTAGACTAATTTCTTTAATCTTGTCTTCATTTATATTCTTAACAAGTTTTGAGTAGTCTAGTTTTTCTGTTGTCCCAGGTAAGTCTTGCTGCCAATAAGCAAATACTCCCAATGCTATAACAATAAGGGCAAGCATGCTAAGAATAGAATTTTGTCTTTTCCCATTATTCATATAGACTAACTACCTCCTAATTTATTTTCTAAAAGTATCTTATTTTACCATATTTGACCTTAAATATGATTAAAATTTTTGACTTTATTTGACTAAAATTTTAATTATTTTTTATATTATTTAAAATCTATATTTATGAATAGATTTCTTCTTTTAAAACACCTACATATGGCGTATTTCTGTATCTTTCTTCATAGTCTAATCCGAATCCAACTACGAAAGCTTTTGGACAAATTAATCCGATATAATCCGGTTCAATATCAACGATACGAGCTTCTGGTTTATCTAGTAATGAAGCACAAGTTACAGACGCTACTTTTCTTTCTAATAAGTTTTCGATAAGTGCTTTTAAAGTTCTACCTGTATCAACAATATCCTCAACTATAATTACATCACGTCCAGCGATATCCATACCTACATCTTTTTTAATTAATATAGTACCTGTAGATTCAGTTCCACCGTGGTAACTAGATACATCTATAAAATCTGTAACAACATGAATATCAATATGTTTCATAAGTTCTGCCATAAAAGGTAATGCACCTTTTAAAGTACAAATTAAAACAGGCTCTTTATCTTTATAGTCCTCTTCTATTTGTTTAGCAACTCGTTTACTTGCTTCAACTATTTCTTCATGAGTAAATAAAACTTTCTCAATGTCTTGTAATATATTTTCCACTGTCTTATCCTTTCATTTTTATATAATAATCATAAATTTTATTTTTATTGACTTTTGTTCCAATACCTAAAACACCAAGAACTTCGCCCTTATTATTTCTTATTACAGGCAAAGTATCTCTTAATTCTTTCGGCACCTTCTCATCAATGAAAATACGGGAAAGTTTTTTATTTATTTCTCCTCGACGCACTCTATCCCCTTCTTTTTTTATTGTAACAAGAAGAGGTAACTCAGATTTGTTAAAGCCAATTTCTGAATCTTTAGCATCTGTAGATATTATAAATTTATTTTGATAAAATTCATAAACACTATTTTCACAAATTTTATCGATAATTATTTCTATCTTATCATTATAACACTTTTTTTCAATTTTATGAATATATAAAGTTTCATATTGACTAATAATTTTTAAATTATTTTTCAAATCATAACTTTTATTACCTGAATTTTTCTTTAAAGACGAAACAACGTCAAAAATCGCCTTTTGCTTAATATCAAAAACACCTAATTCATCAGTAATTAAGTCTTTTAATAAGAAATACATCTCTTCTTCATTAAGCTCTAAAAACTTATCTTTAACTAAACTTATTTTATCCTCATCTCTAGAAAAAATATAATTATCTTTATTAGATAATATTGCTTTTTTTAGATTATTATTTATATTTTGATAATAATTAGCAAAGTTAATTAAATTATCAAAACTACCACTATTAATATCATTAAGCAGTGGCACAATATTATGTCTAATATTATTTCTTGTATAGTCTGTATCAAAGTTAGTCGCATCTACATAATAATGCAGATTTTTTTCTTTTGCGTACTCCTCTAGCTCAGCTTTTAAACTATTAAGCAGTGGGCGATAAATAGTTAAACCAGCCATTTCAATCTCTTCGCAAATAGCTAATGAATGATCAATACTGCGACCAGTTAATAACCTCATTAATATATTTTCTACTTGGTCATTTTTATGATGGGCGGTTAAGAGTTTAGTTACACCTTCTAATTTTGCCATCTTATTAAACGCTTGATAGCGTAATTCTCTTGCAAGCATTTCCTCTGAAGTGTGACTATCACGCTCTAAATCTGACATATTAAGTTCTTCTTTATAAAACTTAACATCAAAATCTTTAACAAACTTCTCTACGAATTCCGCTTCTTCATACGACTCCTCACGTAAACCATGATTAATATGAAAAACTACTAGCTCTTTATAACTATCTTTATACTCAGTTACTAATAAATGAAACAATACTATAGAATCTACTCCACCTGACAAAGCAATAGCTATTTTATCCTCTTTATTCCACAAAGTATTAATTTTCATCTAAATACCCTTCCTCACTAAGACTTTTCTTCACATTATCATATTTTTTATAAGCAGACTTTGTAGTTGATATAATATTATCTAAGAAGCCTTCTGGTACTTTTGGTAATTCTTTTTTCTCAACTACTTCTTCTGAAACTTCTGTAATATTAGATTTTTTACCACGGCCTACAGATATTTTCATATTACCGATATACTGTAATTTTTTTAAGTCTTTTATTGTTTTTGTTTCTTGTTTTTGGGGTAATTCTTCTTGTTGTTTTTTATCTTCTTTAGGAGGTGCCTTTACTTCTTTAGCTTTGGCTTCTTTCTTTGCTTGTTGTTTTTTAGGTTTTTTCTTAAGGGTTGTCTTTTTCTTTTCTTTATTTTCTTGAGGAGACTCTTTTTTCTCTTCCTTTTGAGTTAGAATAATACTATCTTCTTTTTTACTCTTAACCTTCGCCTTAATTACATATCCTTTAGAGAATATATCTGATAATTTTTTCTTCTTACCGATGTGCATATTTTCTTTCGGTAGAAATGCTGTTGTTCCACCATCTAACACTATATAAAGTCCATTACTTACTACTTCTCTTACTTTTCCTACTACTTCTTCCATTTAATCACCCCTTTACTCTTCGGCTTTTACTCATGACAATATTATAGCATATTAAGGCGATAAACTCCTTATATTTTATTATCTTCTGGAAAATTAAAAGAATGAAAGGATTTTTCATTAATCCTCTCATTCTTTT
>ERZ773214.1370-NODE-1370-length-14262-cov-9.524460_pt1 | contig 14262 bp, 9 predicted proteins | sample MGYA00511238_ERZ773214 | MGnify/ENA primary metagenome ERZ773214 (study PRJEB29015, sample SAMEA2738157) | human oral metagenome | biome: human oral; feature: human-associated habitat; material: saliva | place: China | collected 2259 ...
CAGATGCTAAGCAATTTATCAGAAATTTTCTTCCTGCCAATGTGACTTATTATACCTTTGATAGCGCTCAAGCTAGATCACAAATAGTGACAGAATTTCTTCAATCTTTTATTGTTGCACTTAATTCTTTGTCAACAACTTATCGTATTTCACAATTACCCTCACAAGCTGCAGTTCTTGCAGAACAAGTATCAAATGATGGACAGTATGCAGGGACTTGGAAAGAACGTTTTGGATTTGAAATTGTAAAAGTTGCCATTGCTAATATTGAGTTCTCACCAGAATCTAAGGAACTGGTTAAACAATTTTCATCAAATAAGATGAATTTAAAAGCTTATGATGATGTATCGCAGAAATCTTCTAATATTGCAGCACAACAAAAAATTGCATCAGGAGTGGAGCAACATGGTCTAGGTGATAGTGCTGGAATGATATTTGGAATGAATATGGCTCAAAGTTTAGATGAAAAAGCCATGAAACCAAGTCTATCATTAGATGAGCAAATCGAAGCACTTACAAAACTAAAATCTCTTTTAGATGCAGGGATATTATCTCAGGAAGAATTTGATCGAAAGAAAAAAGAAATTATGGATTTATAAGATGAAGCTCGAGAGTTCATAGTTAGTGTGTATTCAAGGAGCATTTTAGGTGAAACAATAATTGACTATCGTTCATAGATAGAATATCATGTTGTAAAGGTAGGAGTGGAATATTCGAGCTGTCTCTACAAAGACTATTAAAAATCTTTAACAAATAAGTTGCTAAGGATTTTTCAAAATTATTATCAGTTTTTATAGCTGCAGGATTAGTTTTTACAGCAGCAGGATGCGGTAGCAAATCATCTTCAAATGAACCAGCTGACTTTGTAGCAGGGGTATCACTAGATAAACCATTAAAAGTTGATAAAGAAGCCGGAACTATTACAGTTCTTACTAAAGTTAATGGTAAATATTTTAATGAACCTACTCGCCACAACTCTGTAGAACAAAGTGGAACAAATGGTGCTAAATCTGTTTTCACTGCATATGTTAAACCTGAAGATTTCTACAATGCTCTTATCGAAATCGGTGCTAAACCAGGGGAAAACATGACTATGAATAATGCTACTACTACTCACGTTGAAGGTACACCTATAAAAGTTGAAGTAACTTGGAAAGGTGCTGGAAGAAACTATGATATAAATGAAGTAGTAAAAGATAGCAACGGTAAACAAATCAACTTCCGTTTCGGTGGGAACTTAGCTATGGCTAAAGAAAAAAATACTGGTTGCTTATCTTGTTTAGATAGCTGTCCAGTAGGTATTATCTCTAATGATGCTTATACTTATGGAGCGGTAGAAACTAGAAAAGAAGTTAAATTCACTGGTATTGACAATGTTCTTCCTGAAGATGGAACATATATCGCAACTATTTACAGTATAAAAAAATAGACACCTAACAATAGTCAGAGTTGAATCAATACTCTGGCTATTGTATAAATAAAGCTTAGGAGAGATTTAATGAAACGTTTAAGATTATTATTTTATTTTACAAGTGTCGGTATCGCAATTGGATACTTCTTCGCATTTCTATTGTTCTTCTTTGTTCAATTTGAAATGTTAGCCGACCAAACTCTTGTTATATTTGTTTGGACAGTTTATGGAATTATGACCGGATTATATTTCAAACGTATTAATCGCAAATATACATTCTTTATTATAGAAGGTATTATTATTGGGACTGCTCTTATTACTGGGAAAACTACCACCTTACTTTATATAGCGCGTGAAGTACTACACGCTGGTAGCTTGAGTCAGATAAAAGTTCCTTTCTTAATTGGTTTAGCAATTGTCAACTTAATCAATATTTACATTATTATGACTCTTCCTAAATACCAAAAAGTTTACACTAAAGAAGAAAGAAAAGCTTTAAAAGAAAAAGAAGTTAAACTTAGTGACCTTCGTGAAGTAAACCCAGAAGAACTGAAAAAAGAAAAAGCTCAACGCAAAACAGCTCGTTATATCACTATCGCTGCTTTCGCTATTTTCTTCTTAGTTTACTTTACTGTTCCAAGTTTCAAACAAGGTATTAATACAGCATTCGCTACTTTATCACAATTTGATACTAATGCAGTTATTGAATATTTACGAGGTTGGGGAGCTTGGGCTGCTGTTGTTTCTAGTATCCTTATGGTTCTACAATCTGTTGCCGCACCTATTCCAGCATTCTTAATTACTTTATCTAATGCTGCAATCTTCGGCTGGGTTATTGGAGCTATTCTTTCTTGGTCATCAGCTATGGTTGGAGCTGCTGTATGTTTCTACATTGCGAGAGGACTTGGTCGTGACGTTGTTGAAAGATTAACAAGTAAAGGAGCTATGGCAAGTATAGACGTATTCTTCGAACGTTATGGTGATAAAGCTATCCTTATCTGTCGTCTATTACCATTCGTATCATTCGACTTTGTAAGTTATGCTGCAGGTCTTACTAACATGGGATTCTGGAGATTCTTTATTGCAACAGGGATCGGTCAACTTCCAGCAACAATCGTTTACTCTTATGTAGGCGGAACATTATCTGGTGGTGTCCGTAACTTGTTTATCGGGCTAATGTGCTTATTTGCATTATCTATCGTTATCGGTATTATGCAAAGGGTTTACAATGATAAGCATAAAAAAGAAGAAGAACTTAAAGCTTCTGAAAACTAATAAATTCAAAAAAGAATTCGAAGAAATCATAATTATTTCTTCGAATTCTTTTGTTCTTAATTTATATAGATAATCCTTTTTGTGTTAGTCGTTTTAAAAAGAAGAAATTCTCTAAATCGATAATTATCTCGTCTCCTTCAAAATTCAACCTAGGATCTATGTATACCTCAAAATCATCAACCTCATATTTCATATAAGTATCTCTAATAAAGTTTTCTATTGTTGAAACCTCAACAGTTCTATTTACTCTACCACCTCAGCAAAATTGCTCGTAATAGATACAAATTATCTGTTTTTTATTTTGTGCTTTTAAAAATTGCTGTGCTTTTTCTGTAATTCTTATTTCCATACTATATACCTCTATTCTATCGCTTTTAGCGATTCTACCATATTTACTTTTTTTAATCTTCTATGCATTATAGCCATAACAAATATTATTATTACTAATGTTACTCCAGTTGATAATGCATATACTGCAATAGGCACCCTACTACTAAACATCATAGTTCTACTTGCTAATTCTAATATTATTTTCAAGTATAGTCTGTACGCTATATAATTACCAATAACAATACCTATTATGCTCAAATAAAATATCTCCCTAAATACGTAAATTGTTACTTCACGCGGATAAAAACCAAGAACTTTAATTGTTGATAATTCTCTTTGACGTTCTGAAACATTAACATTTATTAAATTATAAAGCACCACAAGCGCAAGGGCTAATGAACATAAGACCATAACAACAACTATTATATCTAATCCACTAATAAAATTATCAAGATTTTCTTGGATTTTTGAATTATCACTCACATTCGCTACATAAGGATTATCTTGAAGTTTACTCGCCATTTTTTCTACTTCATCCGAATTATTCATTTTTATTATAAAACTATTGTCAGAGTATGTTTTATCAAATACTTTAGAAAAGTATTCTCTATCCATATATAAGATATTCCCAAAATAATTTTTATTAATAGCTCCTATCTTTAATGTATATTCTTTTTCATTTATAATGACTTTGAAATTATCACCTACTGATAAATTATATAAATAGGCTAATTTTTCATTTATTACAATGGAATCTTTAGGTAATTCTATATTACTTCTATTATCCATTAACGTTATATAATCTTTATAATTATTTCTATCTAAGGTTACTAATTGAGCTGTATCCAATACCTCATTATTTTTTTCTACTGTAGCTTTTTGAACATTGACCTTCGTAAAGTTTTCTACATTAGAATTGCTTCCTATTTCTTTAGAAATCTTATCGATGTCTCCTTTTTCTGCATAAGGGTTATACGTCGCTAAAACATCAATTTTATTAATTATTTTAAATTGTTCATTAGAAATATCTATAACACCAAAACGAATAGCAAATCCAATAAACATTAATGTCAGACACCCCATAACTCCAAATATAGTCATAAACATACGAACTTTATAACGAAAAATATTTCTAAAGGTTACTTTCCTTAAAAATGATAACCTCTTCCAAATAAAACTTACATTTTCTAAAAATATTCTACTTCCACTACTAGGTGCTTTAGGACGTAATAAATAAGCACTTCTTTCTTTAAGATTTTTCCGAAGTGGGATAAACACCGCCAATAATATACACAAAATAGATATTAAAAATGCTAAGGCTATGATGTGTAAATTATAAACTATATACGGTTCTTTCAGTGTGAAAAATCTCGAATATGAATTATATATTATTGGGACAATAACTAAATACCCTGCAATAATTCCTAGAATTGTTCCTATTACAGTTGACACTCCGCCGTAAATATAATATTTTTTAAAAATTTCTTTATTAGAATATCCTAATGCTTTCAATGTTCCTATACTGGTTCTATTTTCATCTACCATTCTAGTTAGGGTTGTCAACGATACTAAAATAGATACTGAAAATAAAAATATTGAAAAGACATTCGCCAAGAATGATAAACTTCCTGCTGAATCAATAAACTCTGCATAATGAACCAATCCTCTTATATTTTCGACATTAAATCTAGGATAATTAGTTTCCTCAAAAGCCCTTTTAGAAACTTCTAATTGTTTTTTATTATCTTGTAGTTGTTTTTTCGCTTCATTTAATTTCGAACTTTGTTCAGTATATCTTTCTGCATCGACATTTTTTAACAGTTCTAATCTCTCCAAATTAGAAGCTAATTCTTTTTCTATAGAAGCTAATCTTTCTTCGCTCTCTTTAATTTTTTGAGATGTGTTAGACTTATAATTTTTTTCATCAACTAGTTTTCTTTCCTTTAATATATCTATAAGTTGATCGCGACTCTTGTTAACTTCTTCTATATATTTTTTATCGCTATATTTATATGATATACCTTTTAGCTTTATATTTACTCCTGTTGCATTATTAAATTGGAAATTTTCTTTATTTATATATCCAAAATAACTATTATTTGTAGGATTATTATTAGACACTTCAATATGATCTGCACCATGGACATACCCTACAACTTTATATGAATAACTTCTTAATTTTTTTTCTTCACTTTTATCATCTACTAAGTTTATAGTATCGCCAATTTTATAAGTTTTTTCCAATGAATCTACTACAGCTATCTCATTATTAGTTGTAGGTAATTTCCCCTTAATTACCTTCGGTGTTGCCAATTCTTTTGATAGAGTCTCTATATCAATACTATTAGTACTATTTTCTAGCTTATAATTTTTTTTGTTATATGTTTCTAGTTTATCTATATTTTCTAATTTTCTTATTTCATCAATGTCACCATCATTGATTCCAAAGTCATTAGTTACCCTTAAATCATATATATTATGTTGTTCTAATGTCTTATTATAGGTATTTACCATCGCTGGTGTTGTTTCTTTAAGCCCTATAAAAACAAAAACACCTAAAAACATTATAATCATAATTGACACAAATTTAGATTTTGTTTTTGAAATTTCTCGTATTATATCTTTATTTAATGCTTTCATAACTTTTACCACTCAATTTCATCTATATTTTTCGGTATTTGATTAACAAAAACACTCTTTACTTTTGCATCATAAATTTCTATTACTTTATCCGCTGTTTGTGCTATTGAACTATTATGAGTAATTACTATAACGGTTTTTTTCTCGTTTTTACAATATTCTTTTAAAATTTTTAAAATATTCTTCCCTGTTTTATAATCCAAAGCTCCAGTAGGCTCATCACAAAGTAATATTTTAGGATTTTTAGCAATCGCACGCGCTATCGCTACACGTTGTTGCTCTCCTCCTGAAATTTGGCTTGGAAAATTATTAACCCTGTTTTCTAAACCAACTAATTTTAAAATCTCTAATGCATCTTTAGATTTTTTTACTATTTGATTAGCTAATTCTACATTTTCTAAAACACTAAGATTAGGTATTAAATTATAAAATTGAAACACAAAGCCAATATCTTGTCGACGGTATTCAGTCAAATCTTTTTCATCAAGTCCAACTATTTCTTTACCAAAGACATTCACACTTCCTGAAGTAGCACTATCCATTCCACCTAGTATGTTTAATAAGGTACTCTTCCCTGCTCCGCTAGGGCCAAGGATAACGACAAACTCACCTTCTTCTATTTCAAAACTGAGTCTGTCATTAGCCATGACTTTATTATCAGATGCTCCATATTCCTTTACTAAATCACTAACTATTATCTTTCTCATACCTCTTACTCCTTTGTGTCTTTATTATATTATATCATAATAGCCTGTTAATCCTCTTGACAGATGCTTTTAAACCGAGGAAAAACATTTAAAAATTCATCTTAAACAGATTTCTTTACATGAATATTTAATAGTATTATAATAACAAAGACTTATAATTTAAATTTACTAAAAAAACTTGAAAGGAGGCTTGTATTGTGCTTTATATTTATGAATATCCTATATGCTCAACATGTAAAAAAGCTAAAAAATTATTAACTACTCACAACATAGAAGCTACATACTTTAATGTAAAAGAAGCTACACCAACTGTTGATACTTTTAAAAAGATAATTGAGACTTTTGATTTACCACTAAAAAAACTATTTAATACAAGTGGATTGGTATATAAAGAACTGGATCTTAAAAATAAACTGGATACTTTATCACTTGATGAAGCATTAGAATTATTACATAATAATGGTATGTTAATAAAACGCCCGCTTGCTTTTGACTTTGAAAATGATATCTTATTATTAGGTTTCAAAGAAGAAGCTTGGGAAACTGCACTTTTATAAGAAAAATAATATAATTTCTATTGCTATTTGATATAAAAAATGTTATAATTGAAAAGATGTGAAAACATTAAATTACGATGTTCCTCTGTTAATCAAGTATTAGTAATGAGCATTTTGTAAAAAAAGGAGAAAGAAAAAATGAGCAAAATCATTGAAGCGATCACTAAATCGCAATTAAGAACAGACATTCCTGAATTTAAAGCTGGGGATACAGTAAGAGTACACGTTCGTATCGTTGAAGGTGGACGTGAGCGTATCCAACAATTCGAAGGAGTAGTTATCAAACGTCGTGGTGGAGGAATCTCTGCTACTTATACTGTACGTAAAATTTCAAACGGTGTTGGAGTTGAAAGAACATTCCCTGTTCACACTCCAAAAGTTGAAAAAATTGAAGTTGTACGTAAAGGTAAAGTTAGACGTGCTAAATTATACTACCTACGTAACTTACGTGGTAAAGCTGCTCGTATTAGAGAAGTACGATAATAAGAATAAACGAAGAAGCCCTATAACATTATGTTTTAGGGTCTTCTTTTTTATTTTGAACATATTCTATATAATTTATCATTAAATTTATACTGTAATTATCTTTATCTAATGTTATAATATATTTGAGGTGATAAAATGAAATCAACTATTGAAAAAATTAATAATTTTAGAGATGAAAGAAACTGGAGACAATTTCATAAAGAAAAAGATTTAGCTATATCTATTTCATTAGAAGCAAATGAGCTACTTGAAATATTTCAATGGAAAACATCAGAAGAAGCTGTAGCTAATGATTTACAACACATTAAAGAAGAATTAGCCGATGTTTTTATTTACGGATTGATGCTTGCGGATAATCTAAATCTAGATGTTGAAAAAATTATTTCAGATAAAATAAAGTTAAATGAAAAAAAATATCCAGTACGGGAAAGTTTTAGTAATAAAGAGAAATATACAGAATTAAACAAAGAAAAATAAATTTAAATATTATTAAACTATTAACACCCCTTTTTTAGGGGTGTTTTTTTATATATGATATTAATCATAAAAAAACAACGGATCCGATTAAATCGAATCCGTTATTTTTAGTTATTTCTAACTTGATAATCTACAAAGTTTTATAGATTATTCTTCGTCTTTACGTCTTCTTACCGCTAACGCAATACCTGCTAACAGTGTTCCGAATCCAGCTAACGCACCGCTTGTAGACTCTTCACCAGTATTTGGTAATAATGGTTTTGGTGGTTTCGGTGGTGTTGGTGGTGTTGTCGGAGGTGTTGTTGGAGGCGTTGTTGGTGGTGTTGAAGGCGGAGTTACTTTGTTGTTAAACTCAGTATCTTCTGGTAATTGAGAAGTTGCTGTTAAGACTTTACCTTCTTTAGTAACTGTTACTGTTACTGTAGCTACCATCTTGTCGTATTCAACTCCTGCTTCAGTACCTTTAACTTCTTCCACTGTGTAAGTGTAAGTTCCTTCTTCTCCACGTTTGAACTCAAGTGCAGAGAACTTGATGTTTCCTGCTGCATCGTTCTTAACTGTTTCAATTACGTTTCCATCTTTATCTTTAAGTACGAAGCTAAATTCACCTTCTTTTAGCTGACGTCCTTCAAGTTTCTTAGTGAAGTTAAATTCAACTTTAGTTGGGATGTTAACTACACGAGTTTCTGTTGGTTTTTCTGGTTTTTCAACAGATTTCTTAGTTGGATCGTATTGGTGTACAGTTTGTGAAGCAGTGTTTTCGATATCTACACCATCTTTAGCTGTTGCTTTGATAGTTGCTGGGATATCAAATTTGTAGTAACGTCCAAATTCAAATTTAGTTGTATCGATAACTTGAGTATTTTCTGCATCTCCTAGAGACTTAGTAAATCCGTCTTTAAGTGTTGCTGTAATTACTCCGTTAGCTACTGTAATATCAAATTTAGATGTTACATCAGCTCCTGTTACTGAATCGTAAGCTTTAATATCAGCTACATTAATATCTAAGTTTTCACTATCGTATTTATCTGTTACACCTACAGATTGGATGTAATCTTTGTTGTCTTTATTGAATTTAGTTGTATCTAACCAAACTTGGTAAACAACTTGATCACCTTTCTTAAGTGTCTTAGTATTGATATTTTGAGCTTCGTTGTTATTAGCTTTGTCAGCGTATGGATCTTTGTTAGTATCCGCAACTTTATCTGCTAATTCTTTATCGTCATCTAGTAACTTAGTTCCAGTTAAATCAAATTCTTTTTCATTTAGAATATATTTCTCTGGGTTGAATTCTGGAGTTTCAGGAGGTCTTACTGTGTTGTTGAACTCTTTGTCTGCTGGATCTGTTACGTTAGTGATTAGAGCTTTAGCTGTTCCGTCATGTTTAACTTCTACAGTTACTACTGCTTTCATCGCATCGTAAGTTACAGTTCCATCAGTTCCTTTAACTTCTTCAACTGTGTAAGTGTGAGTTCCTTCTTGACCTTTCTTGAATTCTAATGCTGAGAATTTAACATTTCCTGCTGCATCGTTACTTACAGTTTCAAGGACTTTACCTTCTGAATCTTTAAGTACGAAGCTGAATTCTTTAGCTTTAAGTTCTCTTCCTTCTAATCTCTTAGTGAAGTTGAACTCTACTTTAACTGGTACGCTGTTTACACGTTTTTCAGTTGGTTTGTTTGGTTTTTCTACAGTTTTACTTACTGGGTTGTAGTAGTTAACTACTTGTGCTGCAGTATTTTCGATATCTACTCCACCTGCAACATCAGCTTTAACTGTAGCTGGAATATCAAATTTGTAGTAACGTCCAAATTCAAATTTAGTTGTGTCGATAACTTGAGTATTTTCTGCATCTCCTAGAGACTTAGTGAATCCAGCTTTAAGAGTTGCTGTAATTACTCCGTTATTAACTGTGATATCAAATTTGTCTGTTACATCAGCTCCTGTTACTGAATCGTAAGCTTTGATCTTAGTTGAATCAAGATCTAACTTAGTTTCATCGTAGTCGTCTGAAATTCCTACAGATTGAACATTTTCTTTGTTGTTAGCTGAGAATTTAGTTGTATCTAACCATACTTGGTAAACTAATTTATCTCCGCGTTTAACAGTCTTAGTATTTAAGTTTTGTTTTTCGTTGTTAGATGCATCATCAGCATATGGGTTTGCATTTGTATCTGCATACTTGTCTGCTAATTCTTTATCATCGTCAACTAATTTGTCACCAGTAATGTCAAATTTCTCTTCAGAAACAACATATTTTTCTGGTTGGAACTTAGGTTCAGTTGGAGGCGTTACACGGTTGTTGAACTCTTTGTCAGCGATGTCTCCAACAGTAGCTACAAGAACTTTAGCTGTTCCGTCGTGTGATACTGTTACAGTTACATTTGCTTTCATTGTGTCGTAAGTTACAGTAGCGTCTGTTCCTTTAACCTCTTCAACTGTGTAGTTGTGAACTCCTGCTTGTTCTTTCTTGAATTCGATAGCTGAGAACTTAACGTTTCCAGATGCGTCGTTGCTTACAGTTTCAACAACTTTACCTGTTGAATCTTTAAGTACAAAGCTGAATTCGTTAGCTTTAAGTTCACGACCTTCTAATCTCTTAGTGAAGTTGAACTCTACTTGTACTGGTACGCTGTTTACACGTTTTTGAGTAGGTTTATTTGGAGTTTCAACTTTCTTAGTTGTTGGGTTGTAGTAGTTTACTACTTGTGCTGCAGTATTTTCGATATCTACTCCAGCTGCAACATCAGATTTAACTGTTGTTGGGATATCAAATTTGTAGTAACGTCCAAATTCAAATTTAGTTGTATCGATAACTTGAGTATTTTCTGCATCTCCTAGAGACTTAGTAAATCCGTCTTTAAGTGTTGCTGTAATTACTCCGTTAGCTACTGTAATATCAAATTTAGATGTTACATCAGCTCCTGTTACTGAATCGTAAGCTTTAATATCAGCTACATTAATATCTAAGTTTTCACTATCGTATTTATCTGTTACACCTACAGATTGGATGTAATCTTTGTTGTCTTTATTGAATTTAGTTGTATCTAACCAAACTTGGTAAACAACTTGATCACCTTTCTTAAGTGTCTTAGTATTGATATTTTGAGCTTCGTTGTTATCAGCTTGATCAACATAAGGATTTGCATTTGTATCAGCAACCTTATCTGCCAATTCTTGATCATCATCGAGAAGTTTGTTACCAGTGATATCGAATTTCTCTTCATTAAGAATGTATTTCTCTGGGTTAAACTCTGGCGGTGATGGAGGTGTCACACGGTTGTTGAACTCTTTATCCTCAGCATCTGTTACTGTCTTAACAAGTGCTTTAGCAGTTCCATCGTGCTTCACTTCAACAGTTACTTCAGCTTTCATAGTATCGTAAGTAACCGTAGAGTCAGATCCTTTGACTTCCTCAATTGTGTACTTGTAAGTTCCTTCTTGACCTTTCTTGTACTCAATAGCTGAGAATTTAACGTTACCAGAAGCATCATTCTTAACTGTTTCAACAAGGTTTCCGTCTTGGTCTGTCAATGTGAAGCTGAATTCATTAGCTTTCAACTCACGGCCTTCAAGTTTCTTCGTAAAGTTAAATTCTACAGAAATCGGAACACTATTGACACGTTTTTGAGTTGGTTTTTCTGGTTTTTCAACTTTCTTAGTAGTTGGATTATAGTAGTTCACTACTTGAGCTGCAGTATTTTCGATATCTGCGCCAGCAGCTACATCTTCCTTAACTGTTGTTGGGATATCAAATTTATAGTAACGTCCAAATTCAAATTTAGTTGTATCAATAATTTGAGTATTTTCTGCATCACCTAATGACTTAGTATTACCAGCTTTGAGTGTTGCTGTAATAACTCCATTATTAACAGCAATATCAAATTTATCTGTTACTTCAGCTCCTGTTACAGAATCATAGGCTTTGATATCGGCTTCATTCAGTGTTAATTTACCTTCGTCATAGTTATCAGAAATTCCAACTGTTTGAATATTATCTCTGTTATTAGCATCAAATTGAGTTGTATCTAACCATACTTGATAAACTAGCTTATCGCCACGTTTCACAGTCTTGGTATTCAAGTTTTGAGCTTCGTTGTTTGATGCATCGTCCGCATATGGGTTCGCATTGGTATCTGCGTACTTGTCTGCCAATTCTTTATCATCATCAACGAGCTTGTCACCAGTGATATCGTATTTCTCTGTAGCGACAACATATTTTTCTGGCTGGAACTTAGGCTCTTCAGGTGGTGTTACAGTGTTGTTAAATTCTTTGTCAGCAGGATTTGTCACAGTTGCAATTAGAGCTTTAGCTTTACCATCATGTGATACTGTCACGGTCACTTCTGCTTTCATAGTATCATATGTTACAGTAGCGTCTGTTCCTACAACTTCCTCAACAGTGTAGTTATATACACCTTCTTCACCCTTCTTGTATTCTAGGGCTGAGAATTTAACATTTCCAGTTGCGTCGTTCTTAACTGTTTCAACTTCATTACCTTTTGAATCTTTCAGAACAAAGCTAAATTCGTTGGCTTGCAGTTCACGACCTTCTAGTTTCTTAGTGAAATTAAATTCTACTGAAATTGGTACACTGTTCACACGTTTTTCAGTTGGTTTAGATGGTTTTTCAACTTTCTTGGTAACTGGATTATAGTAGTTGACTACTTGTGTCGCAGTGTTTTCAATATCTACTCCACCATCAACATCATTTTTGACTACTGCTGGGATATCGAACTTATAGTAACGTCCAAACTCAAATTTAGCTGTATCGATAATTTGAGTATTTTCTGCATCACCAAGCGACTTAGTATTGCCAGCTTTAAGCGTCGCTGTCATTACTCCATTTTCAACTGTAATATCAAATTTATTTGTTACATCATCACCTGATACTGAATCGTAGGCTTTGATCTTAGTACCATCAACATCAACCTTAGTTTCATCAAAATCATCTGTAATTCCAACTGACTGTACGTTTTCCTTGTTATCAGTTGTGAATTTTGTAGTATCCAACCAAACTTGGTAGACTAGTTTATCACCACGTTTAACAGTCTTGGTATTGATATTTTCAGCTTCGTTGTTAGTAATTTGATCAACATATGGGTTGGTATTCGTATCTTTATACTTATCTTCCAACTCTTTATCGTCATCCAACAATTTGTTGTCTGTAATAGAGTATTTCTCAGTATTCAAGACGTACTTCTCTGGTTGGAACTTAGGTTCAGTTGGTGGTGTAACTGTATTATTGAATTCTTTATCAGCTGGTTCAGTTACATTTGCGATTAAAGCTTTTGCAGTACCATCATGTGAAACAGTAACTTTAACTTCAGCCTTCATCGTATCGTAAGTAATAGTTGCATCTGCTCCTGCTACTTCTTCAACAGTGTATTTATGTTCACCAACTTGGCTCTTTTCAAATTTAAGAGCTTTGAATTTTACTTTACCATCTGCATCGTTCTTAACAGTTTCAACTTCTTTCCCTTTTGAGTCTTTCAGAACAAAGCTGAATTCGCTGGCTTGCAGTTCACGACCTTCTAGTTTCTTAGTGAAGTTAAATTCTACTTCGATAGGAACACTGTTCACACGTTTTTGAGTAGGTTTTTCTGGTTTTTCAACTGTTTTACTTACTGGATTATAAACGTGAACAATTTGGTTGGCAGTGTTTTCGATATCAGCTCCTGCAGCAACATTTTCTTTGACTGTAGCTGGGATATCAAACTTGTAGTATCTTCCAAATTCAAATTCAGTTGTATTAATGACATTATCAGCATTGACAAATTTCTTCTTAGATGTCGCACTAATAGTACCATTTTCAACTGTAATATCAAATTTATCAGTTACATCGACACCAGTTTTACCATCGTAAGCTTTAATTGATGAAGACTCAACTGTAAGTTTGTCAGCATCATATTTATCTGAAACACCTACATATTGGACATTGTTTTTATCAGTAAATTTAGTTGTATCCAACCAAACTTGATAAACAAGTTTTGAACCACGTTCAACAGTCTTGGTATTAATGTTTTCTGCTTCGTTGTTCGTAGTTATATCAGCGTAAGGGTCAGCATTTGTATCTGTGTACTCATTTGTCAACTCATCATCGTCGTCAACGAGTTTTGTACCAGTGATATCAAATTTTTCTTTGTTAAGAACGAATTTTTCTGGTTGGAACTCAGGAGTCTCTGGAGGAGTGATCTTGTTGTTGAACTCTTTATCTTCAGTTCCATCTGTAGATTCTCCATTCTCATTCACACCACCTGCTGAGCTGACATTTGTTACAGTTGTTAAGGCATGTCCATTTTTAGCAACTTCCACAGTAAGCGTTGCTTTCATGGTGTCATAAGTCATCCCTAGCTCTTTAGTAGCTGGGATAACCTCT
>ERZ773214.1376-NODE-1376-length-14210-cov-14.708160_pt1 | contig 14210 bp, 7 predicted proteins | sample MGYA00511238_ERZ773214 | MGnify/ENA primary metagenome ERZ773214 (study PRJEB29015, sample SAMEA2738157) | human oral metagenome | biome: human oral; feature: human-associated habitat; material: saliva | place: China | collected 2259 ...
TGGGCTGCAACCTTTTTGTTTGGGTGGGGGATTTTTATTCCGGACAGTAGTGCGCGCAGGCGGGAATCCAGAAGTTTGAAATTGCAGCAGTCTTGAAATATTCCTGAAATGCCAAGGTCTGGATTCCCGCCTGCGCGGGAACGACGAACGGAAAACGCAGGTGGGTCGGACATTCATGCCCGACCTACGGCTTAGGCTAGTGAATTACCTGCTTAAGTCAATCCAACGATTATGGTTAATTTAGAGAAAAACAATGGAACAAACATACAAGAAGATAGACATGGACACCGCAGTATCCATGCTGAAAGACCATCAGTTATGGCTTTCAAGTGGTGGCAAAGAAGGTAAACAAGCTGTTTTTACGGGATATGATTTAAGCGGTTTGGATTCAGATTATGCAGAGGCAAGATATGTAGTTCCTCCTTTTTGGGAGAAGAATCTCTCAAAAATAGATTTGAGTTATTCAAACCTGAGTGGATTGTATTTTAGGGAAGTAAACTTGAGCCAAGCTGATTTTCGCGGTGCAAATTTGAAAAATACCCGTTTTTATTGGGCAAATTTATTTGAAGCAGATTTCAGCGGAGCAGATATTAGTGAAGCAAATATTGAAGAAAGCTCACTGGTCCAAGCAAATTTGACGAAGGCAGATCTTTTTAAAACATCTATAGCCTATTCAAATCTCGAAAATGCAAATCTTCAAGATGCGAACTGTCAAAAAATGAATTTTCAACGAACACAATTACAAGGAGCAAATTTGCATGGAGCTGATTTTTATGGAGCAAGATTTGTAGCCACAACCATAGAAGAAAATCAATTCATTCATATCAGATTTCCGGAAAGTATTGAGTCCCCCTGTTGGGATACAGGTCTTGTTTCTTTACAAGCCCAAATGGCTGAATCTGAAAACAAGATTCGACAACTAAAGGAAGAATTAGAGCAAGCAAAATCAGTAGCTGACCAAAAAAACCAAGAGGAAATCAATCGATTAGAAAATCAACTTAAACAAGAAAAAGAAGAGAAGAACCGAGTTTCAGAAATATTGAAAGATGCTTCGAAAAAAGAACTGAATAGTCGGATTCAGGATGCCATAGATGCATTAGAGCATGCTTTAAAAAATACAGATAAACAGATCGAAAATAATGAAAATGCAGCAAGACTGTTCAAATGGTTCGGGATTAGTTTGTTCGGTATTGGTATTATCTTACTCATAGCTTTTAGATTCAGTTCCCCTCCTAATTCTTTGCCAGCACTCTTGTTTTACACCTTCCCTATCATCACGTTAGTGCCGATTGGTACAACTTGTCTACGTCATCAAAAAAACTTGTTGGGGGAAATCCGTCATTTTTCCAATATGAAACACCAAATTGAACTGTATAGTGGTTTACTTAAAGCATCCCTACCTGCTGCTGCTAGTTACTATGAGCCAGAAAAAGCAGGTGAATATGTGCAGGAAACCTTTACCCAAATCCGCAATCGCTTGTTGAGCAATCCATACTTGCCTGACAATTTATCGGCAGACAAGCAGTCGGACAATGATTTTGGGTCGGATAAGGTGCTTGATTTGTTGAATAAGATCGCCGATTTGTCCGGCAAAAAATCTATGGGGAATTAACTAAGAGGCAGTTGTTACCTGAAAGGTCGTCTGAAAACGTTTTAGAGAAACTTGCTGTCCGTTTTCAGACGACCTTTGCTTTGAAACGGTCATTGTCCGTTCGGGTTTTATAGCTATAGCTATTCTTTGGTTCAAGGTTTTTCAAACGGCTTTTGCGGGCAAAGCCCACGCTACGGCGCGGCAGCGCGTTGATACTGTCTTGCCGATCGGATTCGATTGTTTAATCTGTCGCAGTCATTCCCGCGCAGGCGGGAATCCAGACCTCGGCATTTCGGGAATATTTCAAGGCTGCTGCATTTCTAACTTATGGATTTTTGCGTATTTTCCTTACGTCGGTGGGAATGGGATAGAGCAAGGCGGGCGTTTGAGGTGGGGTGGGTCAAGATTCAAAAAGCTGTTGAATAGAGGTTCAAGCAAATTATTCGAAAGGTCGTCTGAAAACCTGACTCGGTTTTCAGACGACCTTTGCTTTGGGGGACTGGACTATGCTTTGTCCTCTTCGTTTTCCACTACTTTGGGCGGAACGGGCGCGAACCAGCCGACCAGAAGCAGCAGCACGCCGACGATGATGAAGGAGGCGATACGGGCGATGCCGCCGCTGTTGGAAAGCTCGATGAGGAAGAGTTTGACAACGACAATCGCCATCAGCGCCGCACCGGTTATCCAGAAGGGGCGCAGTTTGCGGCGGTTGCCGTACACCATGAGGATGATGGCGGTAACTGCCCACACGACGGAGAGGCTGGCTTGCAGGCCGAAGGATTGGAGCATGATGTCGAGTCGCCAAGTGATACCGTCGTAGAAGTGCCACAGGCGCATCACGCCCGCGCTGATGACCATGAATGCGAGGGCGGCGACGCCGGGCGCGTTCACGCGGCGGTATTCCAAAGGCAGGGCTTCGGGCAGGGACTTCAGAGCAAACCACAGCATTCCGGCGCAGGCAAGCTCCAGCGGGTTAAGCAGCGGGATATACGGTAACGGCGCGGGTTGGAACGGGGTGGAGAAGTTCGTCCATATCATCCAACTTGCGGCGGCAAGGGCGGCTATCGGCAGGGCGAAATGCTGATAGGCGGCTTGATGTCGTCTGAAAAAGCCGCGCTGCCGCTGTGTATGGAGGACGACCCACATGATCAGCGGTACGGCAAGCCATGAGAGCTGCGACCAAACGCCGTCGAGACGATCGCCGACATACATTCCTGCCCAAAGCGACCAAAGGATGCCGAGCATGATGATGTTGATTTTGTGCAAGCCGATAGGCGCATTGGTTTGGCGGTTATTCAGGATGACGAAGTTCAACACGGTAGCGGCGGCAAGCGGCAGGGCTGCGGCGGCCGTCCATAGGTGTTCAAGGTGATAGCCGATGAAGTGCAGGGCAAACAGGGGCATGAATGCCAAGGTCGTCTGAAAAAGCTCTTTCCAGTTCAAACGGTTGGCAAGCAACAGCAAGGTGGTGAATATCGGCAATGCCCAAAGCTCGATAAACAGGGTTTCTTCGCCCGTCCATTGGGTATAGGTGGCGAAGCCGCCCAATATCAGGGCGATAACGAGGATAGCCCAGCCTGCAATCCGCGAGAATGGGAGGGTTTGGCCTTGTTTGTCTTGGTTTTCTGATGCTTCGGTTTGGACGCTCGGATATTGCAGCATGTAGGCGGCAAACAGCAACGGCGCGGCGGCGAAAAGATGCCAGTGTGTCAAAAAGCCGTTGGGTTCATTATTAATCGAGGCTTGGAAGATCAGAATAAAGATTGCATTGCCCAAGGCGAATGTGCTGAATACCTCCGACTTGCCTTTGCCTCGGCAGAACGCCCAAGCCGCCACCAAAGCAGAGAAAACGATGATGCTGCCGCGTTCCGCGAAAAACAGCAAAGGCAGGATGGATGTGTAGAACAGGGCGGCGCAGAGGGCTGCGTCTTGAAGCGTCTGTTCCCATTGTGCCGAACCTTTACGGCGGTAGAGATGCCACTGTAAGTAAATTGCCGCGCCGCCGAACAGGGTCAGCAGGGTGGTGAACCATTGACCTTGCAGGATGGTGTTTTCTCCCGGCTGATAACCGCTCAGCTGGATCAGCGCTGCCAGCAGATAAACAACGAGCGCACCCAAACGCATATGCGGACGCTGTTGGCGCAGTCCGAAGAAATACACAAGTGCGGATTCTACCGTCCACAGGATGACGGTGTTGCCGCGTTCAAAGTAAAGCGGAACGGCGAGCGTGAGGAACAGCAGCGACAGGGCAAAAAACGCCTGACGCAGGATATACAAACCCTGTTGCCGTTTCAGCATCAGCGCGGCAAGTCCGTAAACGGCGGCGAAACCCAGCGCGGAGAATGCGTCCGCAGACGGCCAGTGTTCCACCATGCGGTATTGCAGTCCGAACGCCGCCGCCATCGTGCCGAACAATAAAGTATGGTCGAGGATGTGGACGCGCAGGCCGTGGGAGCAGATGCTGTTCCAAATTTCTTCCAGCGTCGCATTGTCGGCAACGGGCGCAAGCGTGTCTTCGCGGCTTTCCGTCAGCTTGCGGCGGGCGAACAGATAGGCAATGAAGGTATAGAGCAGCCAGTGGTAAATCAGGAAAGGCTCGGTGGTAGCGAAATGCTGCGGCGTATAGCTTTGCATGCCCCACAACGCGGCGATGGAGAAAGTTCCGGCAAAACCCGTCAGGTTCAGCGGCCGCCATGCCTTAAACCAAGCAATCGCCGCTACGCCTGCGTTGAGCAGGGAAAGGTAGGAAAACAGCACCAAATAATTGCCGCTGCCGTCGGATGTCAGGATGGGCGCCGCCAGACCGCCGACCAAGGCAACCTGCGCCATAATCTGTGCGTTTTGCCTGATCGCCAGCAACGCCATCAGCACGACCATTGCCACCATCAGTACGAACACGATCGGCGCGGGCAACAGCGGATGCAGTTTCAACGCCGCTAAAGAAGTCAGATACATCACCGCCACGCCGAAGCCCTGCAATACCAAGCCGTATTCGCGTTTGCGGCTTTGCAGCTTCCAGCCGCCGATGACCGCCGCCAGACCCGCGCCTGCAACCGTCAGATAACGCATTTCCACCGGCACATGAATCCGCTCGGAGGCATAACGCAAGAGGAACGCCAAGCCGAGGAACAGCACCACGATACCGGTTTTCAGCAGCGGATTGCCGCGCAGGAACCAAGCGACAATGGGATTTTCGGAAAATTTGAAATCGAAACCTTCTTCCTTATGGATAACGGTTTCACTGGATTTTGCGTCTGCGTGTTCAGATATATTTTCAGACGACATCGGCGCTTCGTTTTCAGACGACGTCAGTAAGGCAGGCGCGTCTTGTTCCAGCTCGACCTCTTGAATAGTGGAAACTTGGGCAGGCGTTTCGACGCTGTCTGCGTGCAAAGCAGGTTCGGACTGTACGGAAGGTTCAGCGGAAACAGGGGGAACAGGTGTAGAAAAAGAGGGTGCGACAACCGGTTCGACGTGTGGCTCGACGGGCGTATTGTCCGCCGTTGCCAAAGGTTTAACCTTCTCATGAAGCGGCGCAGAGGTCGTCTGAATATCGTCGGCATGTTCGGACAAAACAGCACGCAGTTTCCGCGCCTGCCCGACTTCTGCTTTATCATGAACGGATTCGTGTTCCAACGCAGTCAAACGCTGTTTCAGCAACTTGATTTCTTTTTCTAAATTTTGCAGTTTTGCATCATGTTCTTCCTGACGCGGTTTGCCGAGTTCCCGTGCAAACAGCCATAAAATAGAGCCGAAAATGACGCCGACGGTCATTTCGTCAAGAAAATAGCCAATGAGGATGGGGATGAGTAGGCAGAAATACTGCATAAAACACCTGTCCGATAGAGGTAAAAATATGCCGATTGTAGCATCCCTGTCATGAGGCATATGTATAGAAGGCGTAACGGTAAGAAAAGGTGTTGTGCGGTAATGAAGATGTGTCAGTGAAGCAAAAAGGTCGTCTGAAAACCCGAAATCCGTTTTCAGACGACCTGTCTTTATTTTTTCCAATAAGCCGGTGTCAGCAGAATCAACACGGTAAAAATTTCCAAGCGTCCCAGCAGCATGACGGCTGAACACAGCCATTTTTGCACATCGCTCAATACCGCATAGCTGCCCGCCGGTCCGACTTCGCCCAAGCCCGGTCCCGCATTGGTGATGCACGCGATGACGGCGGTGAAGGCTGAGATAAACTCCATCCCGCTTGCCATCAGCAAGAAGCTGAACACAATCGTCGTCATAAAATAAATCGAAATAAACGCCATCACTGTCAACGCCATACGGTCGGGAATCATGCGCCCGTTGACCTTGACCGTGCGCACTGCTCTCGGGTGCAGCAGAATCATCATCTCGCGCAGGCTGAATTTGAACAAGACCAACGCCCGCACGTTTTTAATGCCGCCGCCCATAGAGCCAGAGCTTGCCAGCAGGTTGGATAGGAAAAACATCCACAATGACACGATCAGCGGCCATTGCGCGAAATCCGCATTGGAAAAACCGCTTGCCAGTCCGATGGAGACAAAGTTGAAGCTGACAAAACGCAGCGAATCTCCAAAGGTTGCATAAAAATCCTTCTGCCACAGATACACCGCCGACATCAAAATACTCACCGCCAGCAGCGACAGCAGTACGCGGCATTCCTCGTCCCGCCAATAAGATTTGAGCGAGCGTCGTGTCAGCGCCGTGAAATGCGTAGCAAAATTCACACCGCCCCAGAGCGTGAAAAACATAATCGCCCATTCGACAGTCAGCGAATCAAAATAAGCGATGCTGGCATCGTGTGTCGAAAAACCGCCCAACGACACCGCCGACATTGCGTGGCAAAGCGCGTCAAACCAGCTCATCCCCGCAAAATGCAGCGTCAGAAACGCCGCCGTCGTCGTCATCGTATAGAAGAACCAAAGTTTTTTTGCCACCTGCGAAATGCGCGGTGCCATCTTGCTTTCTTTGTCCATCCCCGGAATTTCAGCCTTGAAAAGCTGCGTTCCGCCCACGCCCAACATCGGCAGAATCGCTACCGCCAGCACGATGATACCCATGCCGCCCAGCCAGTTGAGCATATGCCGCCAAAAATTTATCGACGGAGCCAGCGTGTCCAAACTCGTCATGACCGTCGCGCCGGTCGTCGTCAGTCCCGACATCGCCTCAAAAAACGCATCGGTAAAACTGATGCCCGGGATGTGAATATAAATCGGCATCGCCGCCACCAGCGCAAACGCCAGCCACAACATCAAAACCAACGTAAACCCGTCGCGCGGACGCAGCTCGCGGCGGAAATGGAAGGTCATCAGCCAAACCGCGCAAGAAGTCAGCGTCGTTGCCAAAGCCGTGTAGGCAAACGCCGGAAACGCGTTGTCCAGAAAAAAATACGACATCAGCGTCGGTACTGCGAGCACCATGGAAAACAGCAGCCCCAGTCTGGACAAAACGTGGACAATAGGAAGGAACTTATACATATCAACTAATCTTAACAAACCGGCTGAATCATTCGGCGGTATGGGATGGCGATGAGGAAGCCGATATTTTCAGACGACCTTATCGTCATCAGTAATCGTAAACAGACGTTATTTTAACAAATTATTGCCTTGCCTAGACGCAAAAGGGTAGAAGCGAAGGTCGTCTGAAAACCACATCCGCATCCCGTCCCGCGTTTGCCAGAAAACCCGCTTAAAGGTAAAATTCCGTATTCCAACATGGGTACTGCATCATGACTAAATTTATTTTCGTAACCGGCGGCGTCGTATCTTCACTCGGAAAAGGTATCGCCGCCGCTTCTATTGCCACCATCCTCGAATCGCGCGGTTTGAACGTGACCATGCTCAAGCTCGACCCTTATATCAACGTCGATCCCGGCACCATGAGTCCGTTCCAGCACGGCGAAGTGTTCGTGACCGACGACGGCGCGGAAACCGACCTCGACTTGGGACACTACGAACGCTTCATCAACGCCACCATGACCCGCCGCAACAGCTTCAGCACGGGGCAGGTGTACGAAAACGTCATCGCCAAAGAACGCCGCGGCGACTACCTCGGCGGTACGGTTCAAGTCATCCCGCACATTACCGACGAAATCAAACGCCGCATCCACGAAGGCGCGGCGGGTTACGATGTTGCCATCGTTGAAATCGGCGGTACGGTCGGCGACATTGAATCGCTGCCGTTTTTGGAAGCCATCCGTCAGATGCGCAGCCAGTTGGGACGCAACAACACCTTGTTTGCCCATTTGAGCTACGTTCCCTACATCGCCGCCGCCGGCGAAATCAAAACCAAGCCGACCCAGCATACCGTTAAAGAAATGTTGAGCATCGGTTTACAGCCCGACATCCTGATTTGCCGCATGGACAGGGAAATGCCGGCGGACGAACGCCGCAAAATCGCCTTGTTCTGCAATGTGGAAGAGCGCGCGATTGTGGGCAGCTACGACGTGGAAAGCATCTACGAATGCCCCGAAATGCTGCACGACCAAGGCATCGACAACATTATTACCGAGCAGTTGCAGCTTAACGTGCAACAGGCGGATTTAACCGCGTGGAAAAAAATCGTCCATGCCATCAAAAATCCGAAACACACCGTCAAAATCGCCATGGTCGGCAAATACGTCGATTTGACCGAATCCTACAAATCGCTGATCGAAGCCTTAAAACACGCGGGTATCCACACCGAAACCGACGTGCAAATCACCTTCGTTGACAGCGAAAACATCGAGAAAAACAACGGCGACGTTTCCATGCTCAAAGACATGGACGCTATTCTTGTTCCCGGCGGTTTCGGCTCGCGCGGCGTGGAAGGCAAAATCGCCGCCGTGCGCTACGCCCGTGAAAACAACGTGCCATACTTGGGCATCTGCCTCGGTATGCAGATTGCGCTGATCGAATACGCCCGCGACGTGGCAGGCTTGAAAGGCGCAAACTCCACCGAGTTCGACCTCAAATGCGCCGCGCCCGTCGTCGCCCTGATTGACGAATGGCAAACCGCCGACGGCAGTGTCGAAACCCGCGACGAATCCGCCGATTTGGGCGGCACCATGCGTTTGGGCGCGCAAGAAGTTGAATTGAAAGCAGGCAGCCTCGCCGCCAAAATCTACGGCAGTGAACATATCCGCGAGCGCCACCGCCACCGCTACGAAGTCAACAACAACTACGTTCCCGCGCTGGAACAGGCGGGCTTGGTCATCGGCGGCGTATCTGCCGGACGCGAACGTTTGGTTGAAACCATCGAACTGCCGAACCATCCTTGGTTCTTCGCCTGCCAGTTCCATCCAGAGTTCACTTCCAATCCGCGCAAAGGCCATCCTTTGTTCACCGCGTTTGTCAAAGCCGCGTTGAACAATAAAAAAGGCTGACGCTTGGCAAAAGGTCGTCTGAAAATAGAAAAAGCACCCCAATCGAGGTGCTTTTTCTATTTTCAGACGACTATGGATAATGTTCATTCAAATAAAAATGGCTATCGTCTTATCTCCCGCGAAATGGAAAAACGATTCTTAGTATTTTAAGAAGGATGTGAGGGGGAAGACAATTTTAAAATTTCAAAATTCTAGCCTGTTCTGAAATGATGAGCTATGCCTTTCTATTTGAATTGACTATAAAAATGTCGTATTGTTGTAAAAAGTCTAAACTCTAATGAATAATAATTCCTATCAAGATGAAAAGCATTGTTTAAATATCGAAAGTTCATTATGATTGCGCAAACTGTTCCACGGGTCTGCTGTTTTTGGTTTTGAGTCTCTTATTTTTGTAAAACGATAGGCCTAGATTTGATTCTTTGATTAAAGAGGAGTTTGTATGAAAAAAGCCATTATTGCCCTGACTGTTGCGGCTTTGCCTTTTGCAGCATCCGCCGAAGTTGTCCTGTACGGACAAGTTAAAAGCACCATCACCTCCGGACAGGTGAAAATCAAAGGTAACGAAGGTACGGAAAAAAGCGCGACTGCAACCCGTATCAACGACAACACTTCGCGCATCGGTTTCAAAGGCAACGAGAAACTTTCAGACGACCTCAAAGTCATTTGGCAGGTTGAACAGCGTACTTCCATTTTGGGTGAATCCAACAGCCAGCGTTTCGGCAACCGCGATTCCTTCATCGGCTTGGAAGGCAAGTTCGGTAAGGTACGTGTCGGCAATATGAACAATATGCTCAACGAGATGGATACCATCGACCCGTGGTTGTACAAAACCAATGCGATGGGTTTGGGCATCAACACCCGCACCGGTGTGCGTACCACATCCGTACGTTACGACAGCCCTTCGTTTGGCGGATTCAAGTTCAATGCCTCCTACGCGCCGCGCGACAACCGCAATCCGGACGACAAATATAAACATGAACAACCCGGCAAGGAGCAATATACCGCCGGTTTGACTTATGAAAACAGCGGTTTCACCACCAACCTTGCCTACGGCCATTACAAAGGCGCGTACACCGACAAAAACGGTAAAACCAAAGCCGCGCAAATCGCTAAAATCGAGAGTTACTACGACAAAAACAACCTGTTTGTCGGCGTAGGTGGGCAATACGCTAAAGGTCATGAAAACGCGAACAAATATTTGGGTTACTTTACCGATGATTTCAATACGTACAAAGGCACTGACATTACTGCCGATGCCGGTAAAAATGAAGCCGTCAAAGTCGCCGATGCAGCCGTTACCGTGGGTTATACCTTCGGCAACCTGACCCCGCGCCTCACTTACGCCCACGGTTGGGCGGCAAAAGGCGTGAACAGCGGCGAGAAATTGGTTGATAAATTCGATCAAGTAGTAGTTGGTGCCAACTACAAATTCAGCAAACGTACTTCTATGCTTGCTCATGCCGGTTATATGAAACTGGGCAAGAAAACCCGCCTGACGCCGACTCAAACAGGATCTGTTGAGCAAAAAGCCGTGTCTTTGGGCTTGGCTCATAAATTCTGATAAACGGTACGGATAATCAGAGAATATGAAAGGTCGTCTGAAACCTTATTATGGGTTTCAGACGACCTTTTCTTTTTGCTTTGAGAGCGTTTTACATCTGTACCAAGCCGTTGACAGTGATGCTGATTTCTTCTGAGCCGGGAGAGGGAGCTTGGATAGCGTTGTTTTCGTCGCTTGCCGAACTTCTAACAATAGCGGATTCGGCACTCATCATTTTGGCGCGGGCGAAACCCAAACGGTCGTCGATGGAGCGGTTGCCGATGTGGCCTAAATTGAGTTTGACGATTTTGTAGTTGGAAAAACCGAGCGTTTTCGCTAAGTCTTGTGCGCGGTCTTTGAAGCGCAGGATGGCGGCTTTGCTGACTTGATCGACGGCGGCTTCGCGTTTTTCTTTGGAGATGCTGAAGCCGATGTGGTTGAGCGTGGCAGATTGCAGCGTCTCGTCAGTCAGGCGGTTGATTGCGTCAAAGTCTTTGCTTTCGACTTTGAACGAAGCAACTTCTTCCCAGCCTGTTTGGATGCGTTTGCCGTTGTTGTTGTATTCATGGCGCGGGCTGGCGCTGCGGCTGAGGAGTTCGGCTTGGAGTTTGTTGTTTTGTACGGCTTTGTTGAAGTCGTTGAATTTTTTCTGAAACGCTTTGTTAACCGTAGCGCGGTCTTTGCCTTCGGCATTGATGCCGAAGTGGGCGGTCATGGTATCGCGGGTTATTTCGAGATTGGCGGATTCGGCAAACTCGACCATGTTGTAATGAAGGGTGTCGGTTTCGGCTGAGACGGGCAGGGCGGTTGCGAGCACAAGAGCGGCAAGAATCGGGCGGAACATGGATTTTCCTTTTGGTATCAGATGTGGAAACGGATGATGTTGGATGATTTGTGTCAGGTCGTCTGAAAGCGCGGCTTCAACAAAGTTGAAAAAGTTCTGACTTTGCTGCAACAGGTTTTCAGACGACCTCTGACGGTTAGCCGAAAAAGCCCATTTTGACTTGGATGAGTTTTTCAAGTTCGGGCAGGACACGGCGGCGGGAGACGAAGAAGATGATGTGGTCGCCGTCTTGGACAATGGTGTCGGTGTGGTGTCCCATGATGACTTCACCCGTTTCGGCGCGGACAATGGCGGCGATGTAGCAGTCGCCCGGCCATTTGATGCCGCTGATGCGCCTGCCGACGATGGCGGAAGTGTTTTTGTCGCCGTGGACGACAACTTCGATGGCTTCGGCGCTGCCGCGTCTGAGGGGGTGGACGGCAACGATGTCGCCTCGGCGGATATGGGCGAGGATGGAGCCGATGGTGATGAGGTGCGGCGACACGACGATGTCGATTTTGTTGCCTTCGAGCAAATCGACGTAGCTGGAGCGGTTGACGATGGTGACGACGCGTTTGGCACCGAGGTTTTTCGCCAACAGGCTGGACATGATGTTGTTTTCGTCGTCGTTGGTCAGGGCGCAGAAGACGTCGATTTCGTCGATGTATTCTTCGTCCAGCAGCGTTTCGTCGGTGGCGTTGCCTTGCAGGACAAGAGTGTTGTCGAGGTTTTCGGCGAGCCACTCGGCGCGGCGGGGGTTGTATTCGACAATTTTGATGTCGTATTTGGATTCGAGCTGCTTGGCGAGACGGTAGCCGATGTTGCCGCCGCCGGCAATCATGATGCGGCGGGTGCGTGCTTCTTTGGGACGCAGTTCGCGCATGATGGTGTTGACGCTGTTGGTGTCGGCAGCAAAAAGTACCTCGTCGCCTTCAATGATGACGGTTTGCGGCGTGGGGACGATGAGGCGGTTGTTGCGGTATATGGCGCAGATTTGGCAGTCCACGTCTTCGGGGAGGTGTTGGTTGATTTCGGCAATTTCACGATTGACGAGCAGCCCGCCTTTGCGCGCCTGTACGATGATCATGCGGACTTTGTCGTCGGCAAACCGCAATACCTGCAACGCGCTGGTGTAGCTGAGCAGCCCGACGAGCTGTTCGGTAACGAGTTGTTCAGGGCTGATGGTTTCGGTGATGTCGAAGACGGTAAGGCTGCCGTTTTCCGTATCGTCGTTTTCAGGGTAGGGGTATTCCAGATATTCGCTGGAACGCACGCGGGCGATGCGGCTGGGGATATTGAAGAGGTCGGCGGCGATTTTACAGGCGACGATATTGGTTTCGTCGCTGCGGGTCAGGGCGAGCAGAAGGTCGGAGTCCGCCGCGCCCGCCTGTTCGAGGATAAACGGCGATGCGCCGTTGCCGAGTATGGTTTGGACGTCGAGGCGGCTGCCGATGTGTTGCAGGGCTTTTTCGTCGATGTCGATAACGGTAACGTCATTGCTGGAAACGGAGGCGAGGTTTTGCGCGACGGTCGAGCCGACCTGTCCGCTGCCGAGGATGAGGATTTTCACGGTTTAGGCGGGTGGGTTGGTAAGGATGATGGGATTGTATAACAAAAAGGTCGTCTGAAAACCTATTTTCAGACGACCTTTTGTTGATTTCAGGCAGGGTTTACCAGTAGCCCAGCACTTTCCACCAGATAATGCCGATGGTGCCGAAAATCAGGATTTCGACCACGCTCATGATGAAGCCTGCTTTCCACCATTCGGTCATGCTGACATAGTTCGAACCGTAGATGACGGGGGATGAACCGGAAGCGTAGTGGGTCAGCGACATCATGATGCCGGTGGCGGACGCCATAATCAGGGCGAACAACATCGGTGGTGCGCCCAAGGCGAGGCCTGCGCCGTAGAAGGCGCCGAACATGGCGGTAACGTGTGCCGTGCCGCTGGCAAAAACGTAGTGGGCGTAGAGGTAGGCAAGCGTCAGAAGGGCGCAACCGGCTTCCCAGCCCAAGCCGAGATGGGAAATGCCGCCCTGCATGGATTCGGACAGCCATGCAATCAGTCCCAATTTGTTGAGGAAGTTCGCCATCATTACCAAGGCGGCAAACCAGACGATGGTGTCCCACGCGCCTTTTTCTTTCAGCGCGTCGTCCCAAGTCAGTACGCCGGTCAAGAGACACAGGGAGAGGCCGAGGAAGGTGGTGGCGGTGGCATCGACTTTCACGCCGAACAGCATTTCGGGAACGCCCGCCCACAAAAGCAGCAGAATCACGAAAATGCCGAGCATGATTTTTTCGTCGCGCTTCATCGCGCCCATTTCTTTCAGTTTTTCTTTGGCAAGGGCGGTCGCGTTAGGCGTTTGTTTGATTTCCGGCGGATACAGGAAATACAGCACCAGCGGCATCAGGAACATGGCGATCAGGCCGGGTACGACCATGGCGGCGAACCATGTGCCCCAAGAGAGGTGGATTTCCGAATTGGTGGCTTTGGCGACCAATTCGACGACCAGCGGGTTGGGCGCGGTCGCGGTAATGAAGATACAGCAGGTGATGATGTTGGCGTGGTAGTTGACCAGTGCGAGGTATTTACCGATTTTGCCTTCCGTGCCTTTTTCGGGGTCGGAATCGAAACTCAGGGCGATGGAACGCATAATCGGATGCACGATGGCACCGCCGCGCGCGGTGTTGCTCGGCGTAACCGGGCCGATGACCAAGTCCGCCAAAGCCAAGCTGTAACCTACGCCCAGCGTGCGTTTGCCGAAAAGGGAAATCAGAAGGTAGCCGATACGCATCCCCAAGCCGGTTTTCAACAAACCGCGCGAGATGATGATGGCGATACCGATCATCCAGATTAACGAGTTGTTGAGGCTGCTCAGAGCGTCTTTGGTTGCGTCGGCGGCTTTTTCGTTGG
>ERZ773214.1379-NODE-1379-length-14201-cov-2.713983_pt1 | contig 14201 bp, 5 predicted proteins | sample MGYA00511238_ERZ773214 | MGnify/ENA primary metagenome ERZ773214 (study PRJEB29015, sample SAMEA2738157) | human oral metagenome | biome: human oral; feature: human-associated habitat; material: saliva | place: China | collected 2259 ...
ATCTGGAACCTTGTCTTTAGCGACTTCGCCAAACTTCCAAGTCCTAGAATGCGTTAAAGTAAGTGGCGTTGAAGCCCAAGCCTGTCCAGATTTGTTGCCAACCACAGCACCATCTTCGGCAAGCGTTAAGTTGTTCTTTATCGTAATCTCGTATTTGGTGATTCGATAGCCTTTGGGAAGTGAAATGTTGCTATAGACATCATAGAGACCAGCGATTAGAATAATACGCTCGTCCGCGGCATTTCCTGAACGGCTGTAAGCATAGTGTGATTGCTAAATACACCGGCCGAAGAAAACTTTGGATTGTCGGATGTAGTGTAGGTCAGCTGAAGCTGATTGTGCTTCCACATTGCGCCAAAACCCGCGCCAAAACCTCCTTCTGTGGCATGAGTATTCTTCGTCTTTGCCGAAATGATTTTTCCGCTCTGCGGACTAATGGTTACCATTTGCGCCCACGCTGTGAGGCTGCTAACAAAGAGGAGTAGGAGTGCTACTATTCCTTTGTGCGCGGTCTGTCGAAAATGAATTGATCTCATTCCTCTAATTAAGTTTTGTTTTTATCTAAATATTAATAGCCTGTAAAACGACTGCGGCCCGAAACAGGGCTTGTACATGCCTTGTAGGTATACTTTGGGCGCATATAGTTCTCTGTAGTGTGAAAGCCGGTTCTTGGCGTTGGCGTTTACATCGAAATACTTATGCAGTCTGCTTTGTGGGCTTACTCTCTCTGCTCCAAAAAAGCGGTGCAAAGATAAGGATGATGAACATAACAAACAAATATAAAAAGTTAAAAATGAATATGTTTACATGTTTGCGGTGCAGGCGTCGGACTTTATATCTGTGTTCTTTTTGTAAGGTTGGGTGGTACTCAATACGGGCGCTATTTTGTCTACATTTGCCGCGTTTGCAAGGCTCCCGGCGTTTTGGTCGGACTCGTTTGTCGGGGAATTTTTTGCGCAAAATCGAGTCATAATAAACTTCGATGAGGCACTTGCGCTTGGAGGTTATAATTAAAAAAATATTGCTTTTAAGTGGGAAGAAATATTGTTTGAATCTCACGCGCCGCGGCCTGTTTTTAGCCGCCTTTGTCTTAAAGTGCGCTCGATTCCTTCGTCATTATTTGGTTTCTCCTCGTGTGCGTACGACTTTCCTCTCGTGATGATACGATCTTCTTCTCGTGATGGTACGCTTTTTTTCTCGTGATAAAAAAGGTCGCAGGCGGAAGAGCGGCCTTTACAAATGGGGCGGCGTGGGATAGAAAACAAATGGTCGCAGGCTGAAAAAGCGAGCCTCCTACGTCGCGAAGACATAGAAGGCACAATGCGCAAACCTTAGAGCGGTGAAAAATGAAGACTAAGTTCTGTGAATTGTTGAGATGCACACGCGTTTTCCACTTCGCGTTAACGGCCGGTGGGCCGCAGCGGCATCAGACAGCGCTCTTTTGCTCGCGCCACACATCATATTTAAACAAATACAACTGCGATTTGCCGGCAAAGTCTACGCTTCAGCGCATTGTGCCGGCCGAAAGCATCGACAACTCATTCGTCGTCAGCCGGAGGCGAGAACGGGGTGAATGCACCCACAGCACGCGCATCAGCACACGGCGCCGATTGGTCATATACATCAGTGGTCGACGACTCTTCAGTAGGCGGCGTCGAGACGAAACGCATGGTCACCGACAGAAAGGCTGTAAAAAGCATAGCCAATCCGATCAGGGCCAGCGATGATTTGAAATGTAAAATATATTTTCTTGGTAACATATAATTTCTAATCTTGAGTTTAACTTTCGCAAAGTTAGGCTTATTTCTCGCCATTCGGAAATTTGTCGCATCGCCAAAAGTGGGTATTTTTCATTTTTACGCCTTGCGCGACCGGTGTCAAAGTATGGGCGCACTGCTTTGCATTTTCGCTACGAATTGCGTAACTTTGCGCTGATTCTAAACAAAAGATGAAGATGGAAATGATAAAACTTGATATTCGGAAAGCGGCTTGCTTTTTAGCAGAAGGAGCTGTGGAAGGGATGGAAAAACAGACGAAGGCCGCGCACAAAGCGCTGGAAGATGGAACAAGTAAGGGCAGCGACTTCTTAGGCTGGCTCCACTTGCCATCAAGTTTGACTCCGGAATTTTTACAAGACATCAAAACAACGGCTGATACGTTGCGCCGCGAATGTGATACAATCGTCGTAGCCGGCATCGGCGGCTCTTATCTCGGTGCACGCGCCGTGATCGAGGCTTTGGGCAACTCCTTTGCGTGGCTGACGAATAAAGGTGAAAATCCGAACATCCTCTTTGCGGGAAACAACATTGGTGAGGATTATCTCGCCGAACTTTTGGCTTACTTGAAAGGTCGCCGTTTTGGCGTAATCAATATTTCGAAGTCAGGAACGACGACGGAAACGGCACTGGCCTTTCGCCTCTTGCGCAGTTTGTGCGAGGAAGAACGCGGCAAGGAGACGGCGCGCCGCGTGATCGTGGCCATCACGGATGCGAAAAAGGGAGCTGCACGCACGACGGCCGACAAAGAAGGTTATAAGAGTTACGTTATCCCCGACAATGTAGGCGGCCGCTTCAGCGTATTGACGCCGGTGGGTCTCCTGCCCATTGCTTGCGCGGGCTTTGACATAGATTTGCTCGTGAAAGGTGCGGCCGATATGGAAAAACATGCGGCCGAAGCGCCTTATGCTGAGAACATCGCGGAGCAATATGCTGCCGTGCGCAATTTGCTCTACGCCGGCGGGAAAAAGATTGAGGTGCTGGCCAATTTTCAACCGAAACTGCACTTTATGAATGAGTGGTGGAAGCAACTCTACGGGGAGAGTGAGGGTAAGGAACTGAAAGGTATCTTCCCGGCTGCCGTAGATTTTACGACCGATTTGCACTCTATGGGTCAATGGTTGCAAGAGGGTGAGCGCACAATCTTTGAAACGGTGATCTCTGTGGAACAGAGTGAGCACGAACTTCGCTTCCCGCACGACGAAGAGAACCTCGATGGTCTCAATTTCTTGGCCGGTAAGCGTATAGATGAGGTGAACAGGATGGCTGAATTGGGCACGCAGATTGCTCACGTAGATGGCGGCGTTCCGAATATTCGCATCGTCCTCCCGCGTTTGGACGCTTATTATTTGGGACAACTCATTTACTTCTTTGAATTGGGTTGCGGCATCAGTGGAAACGTACTCGGTGTGAACCCATTCAATCAACCGGGCGTGGAAGCTTATAAGAAGAATATGTTTGCTTTGCTATCTAAACCCGGTTATGAGGCGGAAAGCGAAGCAATCCGCGAACGGCTGAAAAAAGAGGCTTAACAGCATCGCTGATGATCGACTCCCGGCATTGCCGGAGGCCGACATCGCGGCGAGACGTAAGGCGACGCTGCTCAAGTAAGAATGATGAACGATTATATACAAGCTATACAAAACTATCTGAAAGATCACGGCTTCGAGCAATTGGCTCCGGAGGCCGTGCTTTTTGATATGGATGGCGTACTCTTTGATTCGATGCGCCTCCACAATGAATCTTGGCAGGCGACGGCGGCGGCTTACGACTTGGAAATGCTGCCCGATGAGCCGTATACGCTGGAGGGTTGCACCTCGACGCTGATGATTAACACGCTGATGGAGCGCACACATCAACGACAAGCAACGGCGGAGGAATTGGAAACGATTTATACGGAAAAACGCCGGCGCTTCAATGCGCTACCACGGCCGCAAAGGATGCCCGGCGCGGTGGAAATACTGGAAAAAGTGGGCCGCGATGGTCTGCAACGGGTGGTCGTAACGGGGAGTGGGCAACGCTCGTTGCTCGAACGCTTACAAACGGCTTTCCCAAACGTGTTTCGCGCTGATTTAATCGTATCCAGCAAGGATTATACGCAAGGGAAACCTGCGCCGGACCCTTATTTGTGCGGTCTTAAGCGAACTTCGCTTCAGCCGAATCAGGCCTTGGTGGTGGAAAATGCGCCCTTGGGCGTCGAAGCGGCCGTCAAAGCGGGCATTTTTACCATTGCTGTCAACACGGGACCGCTGCCGGATGAGGCTTTGCGGAAGAGAGGGGCGAACTTGCTCTTTCCTTCTATGCAGGCTTTGGCAACGCATTGGGAGGAAATCCGCGCGGCCATTGCGGCTTGTGTACCCACAAAATAGAAAATACGCGCCGGGACAATGCTTACAAGCAACAGCTTCGCTAAAAGTGCGACACACATTATATATATAACGCCGTCCGACGCGCCACGCCAAAATAGGCTGCGCGCCGGTGGGTGTTCGTTTAATTTTATCCTGACGTGAAGCTTTCAGATCTGCTTTCGCTCTACGCTGTACGCCCGCAATTGGCGGCAATGGAAGACATTGCCCGACGCAAAAACGCCCCTGCTACTTTCTGCGAGGGACTTCATGCGTCGGCAGCGGCAATGGTTTTTGCGGCACTTCAAGTGCGCTTGCACGCAAACTTGAAAAACAATTGCCCAACCCTGCTCTTCGTGGCCGATGATGAGGAAACGGCGGGCTATTTCTACCACGACTTAATCCAACTCTTGGGCGAAGCCGACGTTTTCTTTTACCCGTCGATGTTTAAGCGGGCGGTAAAATACGGACAACGCGATGCGGCCAATGATATTCTGCGCACGGAGGTGCTGGATCGCTTAGCTTCGCAAAATCCGGCGGGCACTTGTATCGTCACTTTTCCGGCTGCGTTGGCCACACGTGTGGCGGCGAAAGCGGATATGGCGGCGAAGACAATCGTCATCGAGGAGGAGGGCCACTACGACCTAACTGCATTGGAAGAGCGCTTGCTGGAATTTGGTTTCAAACGCAAGGATTATGTCTACGAACCGGGAGATTTTGCCGTCCGCGGTAGTATTCTCGACGTCTATTCTTTTGCTTCCGAATTTCCTTTCCGCATCGACTTCTTCGGAGACGACGTCGATTCGATTCGTTCCTTTGAGGTACAGACGCAATTATCAAAAGAGCGGCTACAGGCGGTGACGATCGTGCCTGATGTTGGCGCTGCCGGCGGCGACAACGTAGCTTTCACGGATTATTTACCGGAAAGCAGTCTCGTGATTACGCGTGAACCGGAATATATTCGCGATGTCATCAACAACATCTATGATGAAGGTTTCACACGTGAGGCGGCGATGAGCGGAGAATGGGCGGCTTACGAAGGAGAACGCGATACGGACTTGCTCCAAACGGATCTGCCGACGCCGCAAACGGAACCGAACAAAGCCAAATTGCTGGTAAAGGGCGACGAAATCTATGATCGGTTGCGCGCATTCCCAAACTTCTTGCTGGCGCAAGGAACTACGCCCGCTGCAGCCAAGATTCAATTTCACACAACTCCACAACCGATCTTCCACAAAAACTTCGACTTGGTCCAACGCGCGTTCTCGGATTATTTGGATCAAAACTACACCATTTATATTACGGCCGACAGTCGCAAACAACAGCAACGCTTGGCCGACATCCTTGCCGAAAAAGGCGGCAACTCCACTTTCACGCCCGTTGATCAAACTTTGCACGCCGGTTTTTCTGACGAAGACTTGCGCATCTGTTGCTTTACGGATCACCAAATCTTTGATCGTTATCACAAATACAGCCTGCGCAGCGACCACGCCAGAGATGCGAAGATGGCGCTCACACTTAACGAACTCTTGCAGTTTCATCCGGGCGACTATATCGTACACTTGGATCACGGCGTTGGGCGTTTTGCCGGTTTAGTTCGCGTTCCGGCCGCCGACGGATCGCAGCAAGAGATGATAAAACTCACGTATCAGCACGACGACATCGTACTTGTTTCGATCCATGCCTTGCATAAGTTGAGCAAATACAAGGGGCGCGAAGGCACGCCGCCACATTTGAGTCGCTTGGGTACGGGAGTGTGGGAGAAGATGAAGGATCGGACGAAGAAAAAGATTAAAGACATCGCGCGCAACCTTATCAAACTTTACTCACAACGCAAGGAAGAGAAAGGATATGCCTTCAGCGCCGACTCATTTCTGCAACAGGAACTCGAAGCGAGCTTTACTTACGAAGACACGCCCGATCAGTTGAAGGTAACGCAAGAAGTAAAGGCCGACATGGAAAGCTTGCGGCCGATGGATCGCTTAGTTTGCGGTGACGTAGGCTTTGGTAAGACGGAGATAGCCGTGCGCGCCGCCTTGAAAGCCGCCGTCGACAACAAGCAAGTCGCCGTTCTCGTCCCGACAACCGTACTTGCTTTGCAGCATTATCGCACCTTCGCCGAACGGCTTAAAGGTTTCCCCGTGCGAGTGGCCTATCTCTCACGCGCCAAGTCGGCTAAGGAGACCAAAGCTATCTTACACGATTTAGCAGAAGGGCATATCAACATCATAGTAGGCACCCACAAGTTAATAGGTAAGACCGTGCGCTTCCAAGATCTCGGTTTGCTGATCATAGATGAAGAACAGAAGTTCGGCGTAGCCGTGAAGGAGCGCCTAAGGGAGCTAAAAATAAATGTCGACACACTAACGATGTCGGCCACGCCCATTCCCCGCACGCTGCAATTCTCACTGATGGGCGCCCGTGACCTGTCGGTGATTCAGACGCCCCCACCTAATCGGCGCCCCATCCAAACGGAAATCCACACATTCAATCATGAGATCATCGCCGAAGCGGTTAATTTTGAAATGAGTCGCAACGGGCAAGTCTTTATTGTGACCAATCGCGTCGCATCCTTGGGCGGCTTGAAGGCTTTGGTGGAAAAATACGTGCCGGACGCCCGAGTTGTAGTCGGCCACGGGCAAATGGCGCCCGCCGAATTAGAGAAAATCATTCTCGACTTCGTCAATTACGATTACGACGTACTGATTTCGACGACCATTGTCGAGAACGGCATTGACATCCCCAACGCCAACACGATTTTAATCGACGCTGCGCACACCTTCGGCCTATCTGATCTCCACCAGATGCGCGGCCGCGTCGGGCGGTCTTCGCAAAAAGCGTTCTGCTACCTGCTCGCGCCGCCCTTGAGCGTACTTAAAGACGACGCGCGTCGACGTTTGCAAGCCATCGAAGAGTTTAGCGATCTCGGATCCGGCATTCACATCGCCATGCAAGACTTAGATATTCGAGGAGCCGGTAATCTGCTCGGCGCAGAGCAAAGCGGCTTCATCGCAGATCTTGGTTATGAAACCTATCAGAAGATATTAGCGGAGGCCGTGAGCGAACTTAAAAGCGAGGAGTTTGCAGATTTGTATGCCGATAGTTTGAAAAAAACGAACCTGACGGGCGATTTCTTTGTCGACGAGTGTAATGTGGAATGCGACCTCCACGCCTTTTTCCCGGAAACCTACGTGCCGGGCGCAACGGAGCGCATGATGCTATACCGCGAGCTGGACGGACTGACCACTGATGACCAATTGGCGGCTTTTCGGAAGCGTATGGAAGACCGTTTCGGCAAACTTCCGCCTGAAGGGGATGAACTTTTAGCCATCGTACCTTTGCGTCGCAGCGGCCGAAAGTTGGGTGCGGAAAAGATCACACTGAAACAGCGACGCATGACGCTGTATTTCATCTCTAAAACCGACAGTCCTTTTTATAAGAGTGCCACGTTCGACCGTCTCATCGCTTTCGCTACGACCAATTTCCGCCGCTGCGAACTCAAAGAGTCGGGCAGCAAACGGCGTATGATTATAAAAGACATCGGCAGCGTAGGCCAAGCGCTACATCTGCTCCAATCCTTAACGGGCAATTAGCGACTATTCGAATCTTTAGACTGAAATAAAAAGCGAGTAATGGGACTATCACGCACCTTTACTCGCTTTCTTTTTCGTTCCCATCGCTCACGACTTGGCAAGGCCTATCCTTGCAAGGTCCGCAACGCATCTTCAAAATGTTCGCTCCGTCTATAGCCTTTCTTCACCTTATTATAAGCGAACTCGCACAGCAGTTGGCGCTCGACCAAGCCTATAATATCGTTCTTCGCCGTTGTGGGACTGACGAGAAACTTACTTTGAACATACTTGACCGTAATGATCTCCTTCGGGTTATCGATAAATAATTGGATAAGCTCCGCTTGGCGCTCGTTAATCCCACCCAACGACAAGAAAGCATTGGCTGCTCGCTTCTCCTTCTGTTTCTTGAGTAAGTAGCTTTGCAATTGCTTAAACGACAAGTCCAATACGCGCAGGTTATAAGCTACGAAATAACCCATATCGTTATCGTCTGCTTCCGTGTAGAGAAAGGATTTCTCATAAGCCTTCTTAGATTTGGCGATCACCCGCGAGATAGAAAGAAACTCTGTCAGCCAATAGCCCTGCTTCAACAAGAACCAATAGAACAAAGCACGCGCCGTCCGCCCATTACCATCAACAAAGGGGTGCATATAGGCCAACATAAAATGGATAATAATCCCACGAATGATCGGATGAATAAAGACTTTCGGCTTTTCATCGTTGAAAAATTGACACAGATCTTCGACAAACGAGGGGATTTCGGTGTGAGATGGAGGGCGATGCACTATGTCGTGCGTAATGCCATCTGCAACTACGACCTCATCGTTCGTACGAAAGCGCCCCGCTGCTTGCGGATCGTCCAGCGTATGTTCAGTCATCAATTGATGAATGTGCAGTAAGCGCTCAGGCGTAAGCGGCATTTTTTGATTTTCTACGACAAACTGAATCGTCCGGTAGTTGTTGACGATCATTTGTTGCGATTTATCTTTCGGACTTATCGCTTTTCGAAGCATATCTTTGGCTACGCGGCGCGTAGTGACCGCTCCTTCCATCTGACTGGAAAAGATTGCCTCCTCCATCAACGAACTTACGAGATAGCGCTCTTTATCTTCAGCCGGCAAAAGCTCATCTGCGCCCCAAGAACCGCCAAAATTCATATCAAACGCGTGGCACATGCGCTGCATAGCATTCGTGATATGGAGGCGGATGTCATACTTAGGCCAAACGTTAATCCTATTGCCGATGCGCGAGGCTTTAAGAGCAGTCCACAACTGTTTGTGGGTATAGCCCTCAGGGAGCTGTTTGTATTTCACGACATCCCAATAGGCATACGTTTCGTTAAGTTCTTCTATCAGCACAGCCAAAGTTTGGTCCGATTGGCTCAAAACGGCCTTCAGCAGATCCTCTTGTTTAATCTTCGGGGGAGATTCTATGGCACTCATAACAGAACTTTTATTTACTGCTGCAAAGTTACTAATTCTTTCCAATGTTTGCAAGATTGGAAAGAATTGGAAAGTTTTAGCCCTTCATTTAGACTTACGATCACGCCTTCCTTATTTCAAAAACGGCCAACAAGCGAGAAGAACTTCAAGTGTGCTTCCCCGTGCAGGCAGGCCACAAATGGCCCTATCATAACCATCAAACGAAGCGCAAAGGGCGGACTTGCTTTTTCAAAGCGTTGCACCGGCGGAAAGTTTCAATCGACCGGGCGATCGTTTGGTGGCAGCAAACGATGGTTTGGTCGGAGCAAACAATAGTTTGGCGGCAGCAAACGATAGTTTGGTGGGAGCAAACAATGAGAAAGGGGAAGTAAAACAATAAGAAATAGACACGCATCTGTTTGAGAATCAAAGATCAGAACCTGCAAAGAGGGCGGCCGCTTGGGGCGTCTGTACTTCGGCTGCGACAATAGCGGCAGCAGGCACGAAAAAGCAGCAATGCGAGGCAGATTTCCTCACATTGCTGCAATCTGTAGGGTGCTTGATGAATCGTAGCGGGCCGCGGGAAAGCGGCGGGCGGTCATCTGCTATAAAAATGCCTTACTTGACGGTCAGCGTAAAGCTCGGGGCGAAAGCATTATACTCCGGAGCATATTGGCTCTGGGCGCGAACAAGACCGGAGCGGAAGGTGCCGATGCGCATAGCGCGACCTTCGACCGTGAAGGTTAACTTGCCTTTCGGGAATTTGCGATAGAAGTACTCGTCGCTCGCATCGCGCACAGCGTGATATGCGCCGCTCTCCCAGTCGTATCCACTCAAGGCGGCCAGAGGTTCGAGACCGGCGGGGCGAGATGCTTTCACGGAGACGAAATCTAAGTCGCGGTCAGCACTGATGGTGATGACCTGACGCAGCGTTGCGCCCGCGTCGACCGTACTGCCGTCGGCAAGTGGCTGCCACGCTTCGCCCTTCTTAATTTCCCAACGGCGCGCAATGGAGAGTCCGTTGCTCGCCGAGCGAACCTCATCGAGCGGTAAAGTATACTGCACATAGACGCTACCCCAAGCGAGGCCTTCGCCACTCTTACGGAGCACAATATGATCGGCCGCCAGTTGCTTTTCGTCCGTAAAACTCTGGCGATCGTAGCCTACGGTCTCTTGCCCCATTTGCTGACTCTTCGCATTTACTTCCAGCACTTCCTCGCCGCGCTTTAGCGTGAAGTAGAGCGGATTGGGCTTGAAGCCCTGAACCGTCTGACTCTCGCCGTTCGGACGCAAGAGGGCGTAGAGCGCATCCACCGTGGCGCGGGAGTTGGGCCAGAGTTGGGCACGTTTAGATTGGAGCAACCAAAGGCGCATAGCCTGCAGCGTGTCGCTCGTTGCGGGGCGGGTCATATCCAGCGCCTCAATGGCAGCCGTTTGTGTAGGTATCTTATACATAAACCAACTATCACTCGCGCGATCTGTATCGAAATAGCGCCCTAATGAGGGCTGCTCAACCGTATGCTGAATCAAACTCTCCAAATCGCGGGCTACGGCTTTCTTATTTTCATACAAAGCCATCACCAATATTTTGAGTGCTTTCTGATACATCGAACCTTTGTAAGTAGCTTTCAAAGCCTTGAGCAATTTTTTCTCGTTGGCCTCCGGCTTGATGCCGAGTTTGTGAGCCAGATACAAGTAGCGCAGCGTGGTCGTCTCGTTGGCATAATTTTGCAGCCAGGCCTTGGTGAGCGGCGCCGACTTCGGGTGGAGCGCCGTGTCGACTTTCTCCGCCAAGAAGTTGAAGCCCTCTTCTAACATTTGGTCGGCCTCGTCGCTACCCGTCATCACTTTGGCGCGCATCAAGAGGTAGAGGATGTTAGTCGTTTCGTAGACGTCGCTAACCTTAGCGCCATACCAGCCCCATCCACCATCGGGCAAGCGCAGCGCTTCGAGTTTGTCGATAGCACTCATCTTGCGAGCGTCGATTGCGTCCGGATTGAAGAGAAGCGCCATAGCGGCAGCGTGGGTAGCCTCTTGTTCGGCCGCATTCACCCACGGGGTCTCGGCGATCAAAACTTGCTTGAGTTCGGGATTGCGCTGCAGGACGGCGGCCCAATCGTTGGTCTGCGCTTCGGGCTTCGTCAGTTGCTGCATTTCGGGGTGGCTGTTGGCAATGTACGTGGCGAGCGACACGGCATAGTAGCGCATCGCCTGCTGATAAGCCGTCTCGCCCGTATTATCGAAGAGCGCCGGCAGAACGGAAGCTGCGTACCACGTGGGATTGGAACTGATTTCAACCGTCAGGCGCTTGTCGGCCGCTTGGGGAGATTTGCTCCACAGCGAATCGATGGCCAGCGTCATCGTACCGGCTTTCGTCATTGAGAAAGGCAAGGTGCGCGTCACTTCTTCGCGATCGCTGAGCACGGGGAGGTATTGCTGCTCGCCGTCGCTAAACTTCGCACCAACAGCTTCCATCCGAACGGTCAGTACGGGAGCTTTGGTCGTCACGTCGTAAGGGAAAGTGATCGTCATTTCCTTTTCAAAGTCGAACATAACTTCATATTGTCGAACGATTTCACCACTGCGGGCGTCGGTTAATGTGCATCGCACGACACCTTCTGCATGCTGCGGAAGCAGATTGCGAAGCGTAGCACTCAGCACGGCGTGGTCGCCTTGACGAACAAAGCGCGGGAGGTTGGATTGCAGCATAAAGTCTTTCACAGCTACGATGGTCGTATCCATACGCCCGTTGTCCATCTCCGCATCGTGAGCTAAGGAGAGGAAACGCCAGCGCGTGAGACTCTCGGGCAAGGTGAAGCTCAACGACACTTCGCCCTTGGCGTCGGTGCGCAAAGCCGGGTGGAAGAAGGCTGTTTCATTGAAATTCTTTCTCACACTATTGGTGGGCTTGGCTACGGACTTTTCTTTCTTGGAGCTTTCCTTTGTGGCCGCAAAACCGCGAATAACAACTTCTTGTAACGCATTTGAGGACTCTTCCGACGACTCTAAATCCACAGAATCTGCGACACACATTGGCGAAGTCTTAAGAGAAAGCTCTGAAATTTCCGACTTTCGCGAACTATAAAGCATTATTCGACGCCTTGGATTGTAGTAAGGCTCATAAGAATCGTCTCTGTACAAATCAACTTCTTCTAATGCGTCAATTAAATCCTCATCCCACTTGGAAAAACTCAAGTCCTCCTCATTTTTTAAGTCGATGTCGGCGCTCCAAGATAAGGAGATGATGCTGTTACGAGGCCCATAAATACTCGTATATGAGCTTCTGCGGTTGAAATAGACAGACTTGGAAAGATTAAAGTAGGAAATATCGTCGAGCGAAGCGTCGTAAAGCGTCGCCAAAACAGAACTCGGCACCGGCCGGCCGTCAGGACGCGTCACGCGAAGGCGCCATTCTTCTTTTTGTCCCGGCTTTAGGCGGTCGCGGAAGCTACTCCAGCGCATCAAAAGGCGCTTGTCGGGTTGCGGCCGCTCGACTTTAAAAAAGTCCGATTCGACTTTGCCATCGCTATACAAGATTACGGTGAACGTAGCTCCATCTCCGTAAGCCTCTTTATAGGCAAAGGGGAGGTGAACAATGGAACTATCGAGCGCGAGGTAGCGCTTTTCGATAATGGTATCAGGCGTGGAGGTCAGGCAATAAAGTGTGGCGTTGCGCACACCCGTTCCTACGTAAAGATCAACGCGAGATTTGTCGCCGGGAGTGGCGTTGTAGGCCCACAGCATCTCATTTGAAGGCGACTTTTTATCGTTGGTGGAGAACAAAAGCAAGTGTTTGTAAATCGTATCCGCACCCTCGACAAACGTCTCCACAATATATTTTCCGGATTTCAAGCCGGCGAGCGCAGCAGGTTTGAATGCCTTCTCCGTGTATAAAGTATCCTGCGCCACAATCTTGCTGCCGATCTTCGAGCCATCGTCTAAGCGCACGATATATCGGCCTGAAGCGAGCGAAATCTTGTTTCCGTAGCCCAAACGATGCACTCTTATCTCCGGCAGTCGCTCTTTGCAGATGATAGAAGGCCAACTTGCTTCCGTCCGGTAGCGCTTTGTGCCGGCCGAAATATAGGTTTGATCTGAGCGCGTCTCACCATCGGGCGCCACAATCGAAGCTGAGACCGACACAGTCAAGGTCGACATCGCCAGCGAATTGATTGGGGCTTCCTGAACCTCATCCGCATCGTCATCAAGCCCATATTCGTCAGACATAAACACGTCCTCGTCGCCCGAAACTACGGAATCGACCACGCAATCCTCATCCTCCAGAGAGGCAATATCATCATCATCCTCTTCGTCCGCATTCTTGTGCGGCGGCGGCAGGAGTTTAACGGCGATGGAGAAGTTTCCCTCGTCGTCCGTCTCGGTTGTGCCTTCCGTAGTCTTTTGCTGATCCGAATAGTACCCATTCAGCGCGACCGTATAATTGACTTTCGATTTCCGAAGCGGCACGCCGGAATACGTAGTTGCCTTTCCGGTGAACTTAACCTCGTCTCCAATTTGATAAGCATCCTTTGGCGTGTCCAGTTGCACTTGGAAAGTGGGGCGCTTATACTCTTCTACGTGGAAGGAAGTTCCGCCTCGCCACAGGTTGTACGAAGCTAGGATCGAGAAAGTTCCGGGTAGGCACACTTCCGGCAAGGTAAAAGTTCCTCCCGCCGCGCCCAGCTCGTCCGACTTCAAGCGTATCGAATCGACCATTCGACCATTGGCGTCATACAACTTGAAAAGGAAGGGCAAACCTGCCTCTACGCCGATCGAATCTCCATTTTGTGTATAAGCCGTAAGGCCAAACTGCACCTTTTGGCCCGGTCTATAAATACCGCGGTCCGTATAGACGCGCACTTCATACTGTTTTCTTAGTCTCGGTGTCCTGGAAAAATACCCACCAGAGTAGTTTAAATCGGGTGAAAAGGCGTCATTGCCTACGGTCAAACAAGAATAATTGCCATATTCGTGTCGAGGTAGCTCAAAGAAGTAGCCCGTTTGATCAGGCTTAGCCGTAGTCGCGAGTTTGTAAGTATCATTATCTCTATTCCAACTATACGTTTTGAGCGTCCCGCCTCGTAACGG
>ERZ773214.1399-NODE-1399-length-14076-cov-24.722416_pt1 | contig 14076 bp, 5 predicted proteins | sample MGYA00511238_ERZ773214 | MGnify/ENA primary metagenome ERZ773214 (study PRJEB29015, sample SAMEA2738157) | human oral metagenome | biome: human oral; feature: human-associated habitat; material: saliva | place: China | collected 2259 ...
ATTTCACGGGCTCCGACCCCATCACTGAGGACATCGCCGAGTACTCGGAGCAGCAAACACGGCGCTTCGACACCAGCGAGGAGATAATTGACGCTCGAGCCAAGGATAACCTCCTGCGTATCTACATCAGCCTTGTTCCCGAGGATGGGGAACCTGCGAGCAGATGCGCCGACCTGCTTGAGCGCACCATCAGGGCTGGACTGCGCAACCGCTACAGAGCCATGTTTTTCCGCACTGACCGTGTTCCCGTTGGTGAGGTTACTGATCAGTTTCTCAACGAGAACATTGACAAGTCAGATCTGGCGATCGCCCTCATCAGTTACAACTATCTCAACGAGCAAAACGAGGCTCAACGGGTCTATGCCGCGCACTCTCACCCAATCCTCGTCCAGCTCCAAGACATTATCCCTGGTGTGCCCATCGAACCGTTCGACTGCCATGACATCGTTTCCGGGAGTTCCTTCGACGGTGCGCAGGATTCCGGGCGCCACAGCGAGCAGGATTTTGCAAACCGTGTCCTCAATATCATCACACGCGCACTCACCACGGATTCGGAACACACCCCACGCACATGTGAACTACGGTTCGACGAGATGGCCGAGGAATTGTCAAACCACGGACGGCTTGACCTCACGGCAGAAGCAGTGCCCGCACGCGCCGTTGTCGGCACCTTCGAGGCACTGCAAGGGGATGATGCCCCTTCGCTCGTCAGCAGGGCAGCAGATACCCCGCACGCTGTCGAGCGCCTCGTGTCATGGGCTCGAGGATTGGACGATGAGCGCTCGAGTCTGTGCGCGCTCCTGGGGAACCTGGGAACAGGAAAGACGACCTCAGCGGTTCTGCTGACCCGCAGGCTCCTAGAACTCAGGAAAACCGGCGAGCAGGTCCCCCTGCCCATCTACTTCGACCTGAGAGACCTCTCCCCCACCACCCTCAAGGACTTCGGACTGCGCACGCTCCTGACCCAGCTCCTTGCCAACTCCTCGCTCTCCACCATCACTGTCGACAACGTCCTGGCGACGGTTCAAGATGAGCTCACCCTGGTCATCTTCGACGGTCTCGACGAGGTCCTCGTCCACCTCTCCCCCGGTGACGGACAGCGCTTGACCCGATCCCTTCTCGAAGTCCTCAACCTCGGCAAACAAAACTCCCAAGAGGAGGATCCTCGCACCCGCCTCCTCCTGTCCTGCAGGACGCAGTTCTTCCGGAGCATCGAAGAGGAATTCTCCTTCTTCGACGGCCAGGGTCGCGAGAACAAGAGGGGCAGAGACTATCTGGTCCTGACGCTGCTGCCCTTCGACGAGGACCAGATCCGCGAGTACCTCCGCCGCAACATACCCGAGGCCAACACCGACCGGCTCCTCGAGACGATCCGATCCGTGCACAACCTGCGCGAACTCGCATCCCAACCGGTCCTGCTCAACATGATCCGCCAGGTTCTCCTCACCATCGACGAGGACCTAAGCTTCGACCAACAGGTGCGCTCGGTGGACCTGTACGAGCGTTTTGCGGACAAGTGGCTCAGGCGCGACGACGGCAAGCACAGCCTGATCCCCGAGCACAAGATCCAGCTCATGACCCACCTGGCCTGGCAGGTCTGGCGCTCAGGATCCAGGACATGGTCGGCGCACTGGATGGAGAAGTGGATGCTTCAATTCCTCCACACCCACCCCGACATGGAACTGCACTACCAGGGACGCATGCCCGACCAGTGGAAGCAGGACTTCCGCACCGCGACCTTCCTGGCGCGCCGCGGAGACGACTTCTCCTTCGCCCACTCTTCCCTCCTGGAGTACTTCCTGGCCAAGCGCCTCGCCGACTCCCTCGAGGCCGAGTCGGAGGATGAGGCTCTGGCGGCCTGGGACATCACCCGTCCCAGCAACGAAACCTTCGCGTTCTTCGCTGAGCTCATCGACCGCCTCTCCCCAACCACGCGACGCCGGGCTCTCACCCGCCTCGAAGACGTCGGTGCACACGCAAGCGCGACCGCGCGGACAAATGTCTTCGCCTACACCCTGCGCGCACTCGAGAAGGGGGTGCCTTATCCGTGTCCGAGGACCCTCAACCTTTCGGACACCGACCTGCGCGGCTGGAATATCGGGTCCGAGCAGATGCACGTTGACCTGAGCGGAGTGGTGCTCACTGGTGCACGGTTGAACGACGCCCACATCCGCCATGTGCTCCTTGACCGCGCCGACGCGGCCGGAGCATCCATGCAGCGTACTCTCTTCGAGCACTGCTCACTCACAGACGCCGACCTCACAGACGCCGACCTGACCGGAACGATCTTCCGCCACTGCGACGTGAAAGGAGCCTCCCTGGACAAAGCACGCCGATACCGCACCCAACTCCTGCACACGACCGGCTACCAGCGAGAACTCCCCGACATCCTCACCGCACCCCTCACGGAAGACACCCCGCTTCGCGTGCTCCCCGAAGCGCAGATCCTCGGCGGCCACTCCAGCCACGTACGTGCGGTGAAGTGGTCGCCCGACGGCACACTCATCCTTACAGTATCGAGCAAGGTGGCGCGCATCTGGGACGCCACCACCGGGACCAACACACTCACACTCAACCACGAACGTGCCATCACTGCAGCGGCCTGGTCACCCGACGCCCACAACATCCTCACAGGATCCGGCGACGGCACCGCCCGCATCTGGGACGCCACCACCGGAACCAACACACTCACACTCACACACACCGACTGGGTCAGAGCTGTGGCGTGGTCACCCGACGGCCACCACATCCTCACAGGATCCGGCGACGGCACCGCCCGCATCTGGGACGCCACCACAGGAAACAACACACTCACACTCACACACACTGACTGGGTCACTGCGGTGGCGTGGTCACCCGACGGCACCCAGATCCTCACAGGATGCCAGGACGGCACAGCCCGCATCTGGGACGCCACCACCGGCGAGCAAGTGCGCTTCTTCATCGCTGTCCTACCCGAAGACGAGTGCGCCGTCCTCACCCCCGACCAGACCAGGGTCATCGGTGCCAGCCCCTACGCGTGGCGCTGGCTCGGACGCTACGCCAAGCACCCCGGCGGCGCACTCGAGCGCATCCCTGTGGAGATCGACGGCCCTCTGCCGCCCCTTAACCACGGCACCACGACCGAGTAGAGAAGCGCAGCAACGGAGGGCACGTGATGCGAGCGCATACGCTCACATCCGGATAGGTTGTGCGCATCCGGATAGGTTATTCGCTTGTGGATAGGTTATTAACCTATCCAGATGTTCGTAACCTATCCGGATCGTCGTTTCCTATCCACATACGCATACTCCGCTGTGAACACACTGCGGGTCCCGAGGATGCTCCTCGGGGCCCGCGCCTGGGCAGTTCTAGGCGCTAATTTCTTCGTCCGCCGCCGTTGTTCCCGCCGTTGTTGCCGTTGTTCCCGCCGTTGTTGCCGTTGTTTCCACCGTTGTTGCCGTTGTTTCCGCCGTTGTTGCCGTTGTTCCCGCCGTTGTTGCCGTTGTTTCCACCGTTGTTGTCATCTTCGTCGGATTCACGGGTCGGCTCGGAACTCGGGGTAACCTCCGGTGTCGGAGCAACGTCGGGGGAAGACTGCGGAGCATCGTTCGTCGCGGACGGCGCGGGTACCGGCGCATTGTTCTGGACCTTACGGCTCGACTCGACCTTCCAGGGGAAGTCGCTGCCAGGCAGGTTCGCGGTCGCCGGCTTCATGTAATCAATCCACACGTCAACCGGCCAGTCACCGCCGTGGAACTGATCCAAGCCGCCCACGTCGTCAAGGGGAACCGAGTTACCATTCTCGTCAGACTGATACATGGTCACGCCCGTCACCATGCCGGGTACGAAGCCGATGAACTGGGCGGACAACTGATCCGAGGAAGTACCGGTCTTGCCGGCCGTCGTCAGGCGCGGGATCGCGCCATCAACGTTGTTAGCGGTACCCTCGCCGCTCGTGACGGCCTCGAGAGCCGGCATAATGGAAGAGACCTCCTCAACGTCAAACACGCGCGTGGGTTCGACGTCACCGGAATATAACAGCTTGTTGTTCGAATCCTCAACCTTCTTGACGATGTGCGCAGTGACGCGCTGGCCACCGTTCGCGATCGTCGAGTAGGCGGTCGTCAGGTCAATGTTATGAGGTGAGGAGGGACCCAGGACGTTCAAAAGCTCATCGTTTAAGCCAACGGTGTCCTCTGGGATGCCCGCATCGATAGCGGCCTGCAGGGTGTTCTCCGGCTCCACGTCGTCATTCAAACCAACGAAAACCGTGTTCATTGAATAAGCAGTCGCCTTCACGAGGGTCACATTGCCGAAGGAGTAGCCGCCATCGTTCGAAACGGGGGTACCCATGCCTCGGAAATACTGGGGCGACTTACCCGAGTACGTGTCGTAGACCGTACCACCCAGGCGCGCGTTCGCCAGCAAAGCGAAAGGCTTGAAAGAGGAACCCGCCATCGCGATGTCCTGCGTGACCGCATTCTGCTGACGCTGCTCGTAGTCGGCACCCGCGTACTCGGCGAGGATCTCACCCGTCTCGGGATCCATCGACGACAGGGCGACATGCTGGAAGGTCGGATCCCAACCGTCGACATCATTCATGCCTTCGGCTGCCGTGACGGCCTGGTCCTGATGCTCCTTAACGATCGTCGAAGTGATGCGCAGGCCACCCTGACCGATCTTGTCCTCGTCGAACTGACCCGAAGCAAGCAGCTCCTGCTTAACCTGGGCCATCAGATAGCCAGTCGTGCCCGTCATCGATGCGCTATTGAGCGTGTCGGGATCGATCGTCTCTGGGAAAACGGCGGCATCACGTTCAGCGGGGGTGAGCCAGCCGTCCTCAACCATGAGATTCAGGTCGCGTTCCCAGCGTTCCTTCGCCTTGTCCGGGTTGACGGCAGGATCCCACGCGGAGGGCGCGGGAATGACGGCGGCCAGCAGCGCAGACTCGGACAGTGTCAGCTGGTCGGCACCGTGGCCGAAGTAGGCCTGGGCGGCCGCGTCGATTCCGTAGGCGCCACGACCGAAGTAGATCGTGTTCATGTAGGCGCCGATGACCTCGTCCTTGGACTTCTCACGGTTGATCTTGATCGCGAGGACAGCTTCTTTGAGTTTGCCCGTGTAAGACGTGGTCTCACCCATGTAGTAGCGTTCAACGTACTGCTGGGTGAGGGTCGAACCGCCCTGTCGTGCGCCTCCCCGCAGGTTGTTGATGAGCGCGCGGAAAATACCCTTCAGGTCGACGCCGTTGTTCGTGTAGAACGTGCGGTCTTCGGAAGCCACGATCGTCTTGGGGACATAGTCGGGCAGGGTCGTCGTGTCGATGATCTGCCGGTTGATGTCACCGAGGGTACCCATCTCGGTCGTACCGTCCGAGTAGTACACGGTGGTTTTCTGCGCGAGCGCCAGGTCATCCGGCGCGGGAATGGCCAGCGTGTTGTACAGGTACAGGAACGCGGCCATGCCAGCAATAAAGATCCCCAGGAAGACGGTCAGGATTCCGAGTCCGATGCGCTTGGCCCAGCGGAAACGCTTCTTCGCGGGGCGCTTCTTGTCACCCGACGAGGCCTGGGCGTCCTTCTTCGAAGAACGGGAAGCATGGGCGGAATGAACCAAGCGTCGAGAGGGAAGAGAGTCCCTTTCGGACGTGCCTTTCTTGCCCGACCCGACGATGTCATTCCAGCTGGATTTTCCGTTGCTAGTCGCCACGTGTTCGCCCTTTCAGCGGATAGTTGTACCTCTAGGTTAACCATGTTTCCTGAAAGTTCCCCAAACTATGGGCACAAACACAGGGGGTGAGTGCGCCGCGCGGCGCGCTCACCCCCTGCCAGTGGTCCTTCAGTGAGGTCGTATTAGGACCACTGCTCTTCGGGACGCCCGGGGGCGGCCCAGAGAGTATGGAAAACGCCTTCTTTATCTACCCGGCGATAAGTATGCGACCCGAAGAAGTCGCGCTGGCCCTGAATGAGGGCGGCAGGAAGGCGCGTCGCGCGAACCTGATCAAAGTAGGCCAGCGACGAAGCGAACACGGGAATCGGAACGCCGGCGAGGGCTGCCTTGGCCACGACGCGACGCAATGCGGGCGTGCACTCCTGGAAGCGGGTCGCGAACGGCTCAGCCGCCAGCAGGAGAGGCAGATCGGGGTCGGCCTCGTACGCACGCGTAATGTCGTCGAGGAACGCCGCGCGGATGATGCAACCCGCGCGCCAAATGCGAGCCAAAGCACCCTTATCGATACCCCACTCGTATTCCTTTGCGCCGGCCTCGATCTCGTCGAAGCCCTGCGAATAGGCGACGATCTTGGAGGCGAACAGCGCTTGGCGAACGTCCTCGATGAACGCTGCCCGGGCCTCGTCCGACTCGATGATGAGCGCAGAAGCGTTGCCCGCGAGCGCCTGGCCGGCCGCGCGCTGGGCGGGCTCGGAGGACGCGCCGCGCGCGAAGGTCGCCTCGCCGATCGCGGTGACGGGGACGGCCAGGTCGAGGGCGGTCTGCACCGTCCACTTGCCGGTGCCCTTCTGCGAGGCGGCGTCCACGATGAGGTCGACGAGGGGCTTGCCGGTCTCGGCGTCCACCTGACGCAGGACCTCGACGGTGATCTCCATGAGGTAGGAGTTGAGCTCGCCCTCATTCCAGGCGGCGAAAATGTCGGCGATCTGCGCCGGCGTGGCACCCAGGCCCTCGCGCAGGAGGGTGTAGGCCTCGGCGATGACCTGCATGTCGGCGTACTCGATGCCGTTGTGCACCATCTTCACGAAGTGGCCGGCGCCGTTCGCGCCGATGTACGTGCAGCAGGGCACGCCGTCGTAGGTGCCGGCGATGGCCTCGAACATGGGGCCGAGGCGGTCGTACGAGGCCGGGGTGCCGCCGGGCATGATGGAGGGACCCCACAGGGCGCCCTCCTCGCCGCCGGAGACGCCCGCGCCTACGAAGTGCAGGCCGCGCTCGGCGGCCCACTTCTCGCGGCGGATCGTGTCGGTAAACAGGGAGTTACCGCAGTCGACGATGATGTCGCCCTCGTCCATGAGTTCGGCGAGCTGGCCCATGACGGCGTCCGTCGAGGGGCCGGCCTGGACCATCATGATGGCGACGCGCGGAGTGCGAAGCGATGCGACGAAGTCCTCGAGCGTGGACGCGGGGACGAAGGTCGCTTCGTCGCCGTGCTCCGCGATGAGTTTGTCGGTGCGCGCGGGCGTGCGATTGAAGACGGCAGTCGCGTACCCGTTGCGAGCCAGGTTGCGGGCGAGGTTGGCACCCATCACACCCAGTCCGTACACGCCGATGTCAGCCGACGCCTTCTTTGGGGTAAACGTGCTCATGCGGTGACTCTCCTAACGTCTGGGTCAGTTGTCACCAGGGTACGTCCGGAATAGGTGGGGGTGCACCGTGCGTGGGCGTGAGGATGGTCGCGCCCACTCTGGGACGCGGCTCCCCGACGCTACGCCCAGTGCTTGCGTCGCGTCGGGCCTGGGTTTCGTGGCTGCTCTACCCCTGCGCCTCCCGTACTGCCTTCGCGGCGGCCTTGCGGGCCTTCTTTTGCGCGACCTTTGCCTCCCAGTGGGCCTGCTGCGCCTGGTATTCCTCGGCGAGGGCGCGCACGTCGTCCGAGGCCCACCACTCCAGGAGTGCCTCGCGGGCTGCCTCCTCGCCCAGCGGTCCGCGTTCCATGCGCAGCTCAAGCAGGTAGTCGCGGGCGATTTTGACGGCGCGCGAGGGGCGCAGTCCCAGGATGTCCATGATTTGGTCGCCGTCGAGGTCGGGGCGGATCGCGTCGAGTTCCTCCTGCTGCCGCAGGGCGGTAATCCGCTGCTCCAGGTCGTCGTACGCTGCGGACAGGTAGTCGGCCTTGCGGCGGTTGCGGGTCGTGCAGTCTGCGCGCGTGAGGCGATGGAGGCGTTCGAGGAGGTCACCGGCGTCGGTCACGTATCGGCGCACGGCCGAGTCGGACCAGGCGATCTCGCCGTAACCGTGGAAACGCAGGTGCAGGGCAACCAGGTTAGAGACAGCCTCGGTCGTGGCCTTGTCGAAGTGGAGGGCCTTCATGCGCTTGCGCGTCATCTTCGCCCCCACGATCTCGTGGTGATGGAAGGACACAGAGCCGTTCTTCTCGAAGCGGCGCGTAGCCGGCTTGCCGACGTCGTGCATGAGGGCCGCGAAGCGCAGGATGAAATCGGGGGCGGGAACCGGGCCGTCCGGGCCGGTTTCCAGGTCCATGGCCTGCTCGACGACGGTGAGGGTGTGCTCGTAGACGTCCTTGTGGCGCTTATGTTCGTCGACGGTGGAGACGAGGGCGGATACTTCGGGTAGGACGATGTCAGCGACTCCCGTGTGGACCATCAGTTCGATGCCGCGGCGCGGGAAGGGCGAGATGATGAGGCGCTCAAGTTCTGCGCGTATGCGCTCGGCGGAGACGATACCCAGGCGCGATGCCATGGTTTCCATCGCGTTCATGACGTCCAGGTCCACGTCGAGGCCCAGCTGGGCGCTAAAGCGCGCGGCGCGCATGATGCGCAGCGGGTCGTCGTCGAAGGACTGCTCGGCGGACACGGGGGTGCGCAGGTTGCCGTCCGCGAGGTCGGCCAGGCCGCCGCACGGGTCGACGAGGGCCATCTGCGGCAGGCGCATCGCCATCGCGTTGACCGTGAAGTCGCGGCGCGTCAGGTCACCTTCGAGGGTGTCGCCGAAGGTCACCTCGGGCTTGCGCGAACCGATCTCGTACTCGTCGGTGCGGTAGGTCGTCACCTCGACGACCAGATCGCCGCGGCGACCGCCGATCGTGCCGAACTCCTTGCCGATGTCCCAGGTCGCGTTACCCCACGTCGCCAGGAGTTCCTCAGTGCGCTCGGGGCGCGCGGAGGTCGTCATATCGAAATCGTGCGGAGTCACTCCCAGGAACGCGTCGCGCACGGGCCCGCCGACGAGCGCGAGCTCCTCCCCGGCCTCGTGAAAAATCGTGCCGAGTTCCATAATCGCGGGCGGGAGCGCCGCAAAGGTCCTCGTGGCGTTCGCCATGAGGGTAGGAATGTCCGTCGTTCCGGCGTTTTGCGCGGTCACGGGGCCGTTGATCGGGGAAGCTGACTGGGTACTCATCGCCCCTAAGCATGCCAGGAAAGCGCCCTGGCCGACTACCGGGGGCCGCGCACCGGCTAAAGTGGAGTCATGCCTGCACGTCCAGTTGACCGCCGAAGCGGGGTGCCCCGACCCCCGCGTCGGTCCGCTTCTGCGCGCGCTGGCCGCTCTCACCTGCCGATTTCCGCGGAAACCAGCGCGGGCGGCATCGTCGTCGACGTGCGTGACGGAATTCCCTATGCGGCGTTGATCGCGCGACGCAATCGCGCGGGTCGCATTGAATGGTGTCTACCCAAGGGCCACCTGGAGGGGTCCGAGACTCCTCAGCAGGCCGCGCTGCGTGAGGTCGCCGAAGAAACCGGCATCCACGGGCGCATCATCCGCCACCTCGCCTCCATCGACTACTGGTTCTCCGGCAATGACCGCCGTGTCCACAAGGTCGTCCACCACTACTTGATGGACTACGAGTCCGGCACGATCTCCGTGGAGGGGGACCCGGATCATGAGGCCGAGGCCGCCGCGTGGGTGCCCCTGCGGGACGTGTCACGCCAGCTTGCCTACCCCAACGAGCGCCGTATCGTGCGCATCGCCCTCGACTTACTGTATCGGGATAGCCGTGGGTAGGCGCGCGTCGTGGGTGCTCGCCCTTTGCGCGGCGCTGGTCCTTCCCTTCGGTCTGGTCATTGACGAGGCCGGGGCCGCCCCCGTGTCCGCGCAGACGTCTGCGACGGGACAGGAGCGTCCCGCCGTCATGGGCGCTGTTTCCGCCGATTCCAACCTGTCTGTGTCGATCAACGCTCTGACGCCTCGCATCATGACGAGCGAGAGCGAGCTCGTTATTTCAGGAACGATCCGCAACGATTCGCCAACGACCCTCGCCTCTGTAAGTCTCGAGGTTTTCGTCGCCAACGAAACACCTATCTCTGTCTCTGCCCTGACGACACAGCTGAGCGAAGACGAGCCTGACGCCACACATGCGGCGTCCACCACGCTCAGCAACGTGGTGCGCGGCGCAACCACCCCCTTCGAAATTCGCATCCCCAGGTCCGACCTGCCGCTGTCCGACACCGACGAGTGGGGTCCGCGCGTTACCACCGTCACCGCGACTTCCGGTGAGTTTTCAGGCAAAGATCGCTCAATCATCGTGTGGGACTCAGGCGCACAGGTCGCCGCCTCCCGCGTCTCCACGGTGGTTCCCTGGACAAAGACGAACGCTGCGAACAACCAGGCCGAGCGTTCGGCGCTCCTGTCCCTGGCGGGGACATCGGGCCTGACACTGGCCGTCGATCCCCTCCTGATTCCGCGCGGCCCCCAGCCTACGACCGCCCCCAAGCCCTCCACACCAGCGGACCAGGATCATTCCGAGGAAGAATCGGGACAGTCGAGCCAATCCGGCCAAACCACAACCCAACCGAACCCGTCCACCTCCGCGGTGCCAACACCCGCGCCCACGGCCACCGACCCCGCGCAGCGTTCCCGTGACCTTCAATCCGAGGCATTCGTTTCCGCCTTCATGTCGACCGCCTCCGAGGTCATCGCACTGCCTAACGGCGACGCAGACCTCGGCGCCCTCGCCCTGTCAGGTAACACCGGCTTCTGGGGTTTAGCCTCCGAATCCATCGACGCCTTCCCGGGGACCCTGCGGCAAACCGGTTGGGTTGCGCCCTCCCCGACGCCAGCAAACCCCACGCCTAGCCCCTCCGCATCCAGTCAAGCCGCGAGCGTCCCCTCACACTCGACGCCCCCCACCGCCTCCGCGACCCCCTCCCCAACGGCCTCGGCCACCTCTGCCGGACAAAGCGGAACCACATCGGCCTCCCCCGACTTAGGCCCCACGATCCTGCGTAACGTCGGTTGGCCGGCCGATGAGACCTTCGGCACAACTTTCCTGTCCAACTTCGCGGCTGCCGACCAAATCACAATCGCCCCAGCCTCGTCCCTGGCTCCCGCCGAAGAGGTACCCTTCACCTCCCTGGCACGCGTCAACATCAACCCGACCACGGGACAAACCTCAACAAACGGGGCCGGCGCACACGCCCTCGCCCAGCAGGCCGACATCGCAGCGCTCCTGTCGTGGAACGCCAGCGGCAGCGACGAGCTGGACGCAGAGCAGGCCCTCACCGCGATCACCGCGATCATCGCTCGCGAACGTCCCTCCTCGTCACGCACCCTGTTCGCAGCAGCCCAACGCGGGACCGCAATCAACGACCGCCTCACCAGCCGCGTAAACGCACTCTTCTCCCCCCGATGGGTCTCCGCCATCTCCTTCACGGACATCGCCAACAGCGAACCCACAGACATTGAGCGCGACACAGTCGACACCGGCACCCTTGCCGACGAAACGAAAACCGGGATCGACACCATGGCCTCGTCTCTGACCATGCTCGCGCCGCTGGCAAACGCGACACACGATCCCGACGCCGTCTTCGCCTCCGTCACCCCCGCGATCCTGCCCGCACTCAACGCCGGGTCCACCCCATCCGAGCACCTCGACAACGCGACCGCGATGACAAACCAGGTCACCGCCATGCTCGCAGCCGTATCCGTCGAACCATCCTCGACCGTCAACCTCATTAACAAATCAGCGAACTTCCCGGTCCTCATCCGCAACAACCTGGACTGGCCGATCAACGTCGACGTCACCCTCATCCCAGACGACCCGCGCCTGCGCGCCACCCCGGCGCTTTCCCAGGAGCTGGCCGCACACGGAGCGACAACCGTCGAAGTGCCCGTCGGCGCGATCGGCAGTGGCGACATCGAGGTCACCTACAGGGTGACAACTCCCGACGGTCACGTCCTCGACGACTCCCAGACCGTCACTGTTCGCATGCGCGCCGGCTGGGAAGACGCGATCACTGCTGTCATCGCCTGCCTCTTCGGACTCCTTTTCGTCGTCGGCATCAGCCGGTCGCTGCGCGGCCGGGCAGCTCGCAAGGCACAGGCATCGGACGCCCACGAGGACGCACCTACCTCCGAAGCTGGTAGCCGCACCGATACGGAAAGTCCCGCCCAGGCCTCGGACACACCAAACGACCCCGCTGACCAAGAGACAGCCACGACGAAGGAGACCCCATGAGTTCGAACACGTCTCGTCGATCGATTCTGAGGGCATCGGCTCTCATGGCGTCCGGAACGATGGTGTCGCGCATCCTCGGCTTCGTGCGTAACGCGATGCTGATCGCCGCAGTGGGCGCCACCGCCGGCGGCGTGGGCGCTGCCTTCCAGACGGCCAACACGCTGCCCAACACCGTGTTCAACCTCCTGGCCTCCGGCATCTTCGACGCGGTCCTGGTACCGCAGATCGTCGGCGCTATCAAGCGCCGAAACGACGGCGACACTTACGTCAACCGGCTCCTCACCCTGGCGGGCACAGTCCTGTTCCTCGTCACTTTCGTGACGATGATCCTCGCACCCCTCCTGGTCATGATCACGGCCGCGGGCTACACCGACGACATCCGTCACCTGGCGATCCTCTTCGCGCTCCTATGCCTGCCGCAGCTCTTCTTCTACGGCCTGTACAACCTCCTGGGCGAGCTCCTCAACGCCCGTGAAATCTTCGGGCCCTACATGTGGGCACCCGTCGTCAACAACGTCGTAGGCATCGCCGGCCTCGGTCTTTTCCTCGCGATCTGGGGCAGCGCCCCCGACGGCGGCATTCCCGCGGGCGACGTGACCGGCGCCCAGTTCTGGGTCCTGGCCGGCTCAGCAACCCTCGGCGTCATCTGCCAAGCCCTGTGCCTGCTGTGGCCGATGCGTCGCGCAGGCATCTCCTTCAAGCCCGACTTCCACTTCCGTGGCACATCCTTCGGGTCGATGCCGCGCGTCGCCGGCTGGACGTTCGCGACCCTCGGCGTCTCCCAGATCGGTGTACTCTCCACCAATAACCTGGCCGCCATGGCCGACGGCTATATCGGTCGCAATGGTGCCCAAGGCGGCGTCGTCGGCATCCTCGCCTACTCGACGGCATTCATGATCTTCATGGTCCCCCAATCTCTCATCACCGTGTCCTTGACGACCGCAATCTTTACGCGCATGGCGGGTGCCGTCGCCGACGGTGACGATAAGGCAGTCGCCGACAGCTACCACCTGGGTGTCCGCACGATAACCTCACTAACCCTCGCCGCCGCCGCGATGCTGATGGCCGGTTCTGTTCCCATGATGGAGATCGCAATGGCAGCCAAGGGCGGGGACCCGCAGGCTGTCACCGCTTATGCGCTTGTACTCACCTCGCTCATGCCGGGTGTCGCCTCCACCGGCATGGTCCTCATGAGCCAGCGCGTCTTCTTCGCCTACGAGGACGTCAAACCTGTCTTCCTCATGGGCATTGGGCCCACGATCATCCAGGTGATCGTCGGTTGGTCGCTGTACGCCATGACGGGAGCGCGCTGGTGGGTTGTCGCCGCTGCCCTGGGCGAGACCGCGTGCCGCCTGACGCAGGGTGTCATCGCCGTCGTGTGGGTCTCGCGTGAAAACCGCTACGTGGACCGTTCAGGCCTGCTGCGCTCCTACATCTGTTACCTCGGCGCTGCGGTTGCATCGGGCATCGCCGGCTTCGCTGTCCTGTGGCTCATAGGTATTCACACGAGCGTGTCGTCTTCGCTGGGCCGCATGGCCATCGCGGGCGTCAAGCTCTCGGTTGTCTCGGCCATCACCGGCCTCGTCTATCTCCTGGTGCTGCGCTTGGCTGCACCCAGCGAATCCCTTGCCATGATGCGTCCCCTCCTGACGCGCCTACGTGTCCCCGTCTCTGTGGTGAACATCCTGGCAGCGTCGTCCACGCCTACCGCGCAACCAACTGCGATAATGGCGTCACACACACACGAACAGACGGAGGAATCGATGGCCGACACGCCAGAAACGACCGGCGACGGCAAGGCGTTGCCGTCGTTCGACGAGGTTGTCTCCAACTCGCCGATTCCCGCTCCACCTGCCCCACCCGCACCCGCAGCAGCACCCGCAGCAGCGCCCGCACCCGCACCCGCAGCAGCGCCAGAGGAGGCGGCAAGCATCGCAACGACACCCGCG
>ERZ773214.1400-NODE-1400-length-14066-cov-14.719934_pt1 | contig 14066 bp, 12 predicted proteins | sample MGYA00511238_ERZ773214 | MGnify/ENA primary metagenome ERZ773214 (study PRJEB29015, sample SAMEA2738157) | human oral metagenome | biome: human oral; feature: human-associated habitat; material: saliva | place: China | collected 2259 ...
CTTCGGTACGCTGCACCGTAAATTCCGCTACGCCCGGGCAGCCTATTTTGGTCTGATTAAAGTGAGTGCGCAAAGCCATCTGAAGGCGATGTGTTTAAACCTGTTGAAAGCGGCTAACAGGCTAAGTGTGCCTGTTGCTGCCTAAAAGGCGGCCCGGATGCCTGATAATCAGGTATCCGGGGAGGATTAAGGGGATATTTGGGTAAAATCAGGAGGTATTGGGGGGGAAAAATAGCCGAAAACCTGTGTTTGGGTTCCGGCTGTCAGCGAAAAGGTGAAGAGAGGTATTTTGCAAAGGTCTCCAACCGTGTCATTGATGCTTCCGACTGTTGCCTGAAGGCTGGATGGAGCAGTTATTCTGCATACTCAAAGATGTCGATAAACGGAAATCTATCTATTCTATTGATAATATTAGATGGCTTATTAGATCATTGAATAAAAACAAATGCTGCGGGTAATGAAAACAGTATCAACACCGGAACCATCTGCAACGGAAGCATCTACAACGGACCTAGGTACTCTCCGGTCACTAGGGAAGATAGCTGCTGGTCGTTGGTATGCATCATCACCTCTTGCTTAGGTTTTATCTTTCAGTGAGTAATAAGAACTAGATCCTTGCAACCATCCCTGCTTCCAAGCAAGGCTGTCTGCCTTGTCAGAGAACCTTGCTTTCTACCTCAATACCCCTTTTGATTGCGGACTTGGTCTCGGCAATCTGCCCTTTGCACGTCGGTATGACTTTCTGCATCGGTGCGGATATGCTGTGAGTGAGCTTAAAGTGACTTTAACCCGGCATGCATCACCGCCGTTGCCGGCAGTGACCTCTATATGGATTCCATTTGCACTAATACGCTGATCTGATTTTGTCAGCCGCCGATGGACCAGGTCCGGATAGCGCCAGCGATACCTACATCGGCATACGGGATATTGGAACCTTGTCCGCTCAATCGGTGCTTGATTAGGCCCAACAGATGGAGAAGTGTGCCTGACCGGGTTCTCCGTTTAGTGAGTTTTACTAAGTTCTCGGGCATAAACCACTTCAAAAATATCAATCCATTGATATTTAATGTTATTTCCATTTTGTATTAAAAACCATACTGCGCTCAGCATTAACAGGACCTAGTTCCATTACATGAATACACTTGTGCCCATCGTACTTTTTATAGGAATAACCAGCTACGCCAATCCAAAGTGACCTGTTATCCACTCAGTGAACAAGGGCTTTTCCAAGTTTCAAACCGCCATATGGTTTGCCGATATTCATCCTACTTTGAGAATGGGCTGAAAAAATTTTAGGGCTTTTTACTGCTAATATAGTTGGTACCGATATAGGCAATAGATACGTACCTGACATTGTTGCTTATCCCAACGGTAAATCACCCGCCACGACGCAGTGTGGAACACAATCTGCCGTGGATAATGGATTAACTAAGCCGCTTAAAGGCGAACTTTAAATTTGGAGAAAAATGCAAACAGAAAGACGACTCAGGTTACCTGATGTCCGCCACATGGTTGGCTACGATACTACGACCACTTACTGCAAGTCCTAATTACTCATATGGAGGATTGAATATGTTGAACCAAATCCAGTTGAAACGTTACGCCGAATTGTCAGGCTATACAGAAAAAGCTTTAAGAGACAAAATTAGCACCGGCGTTTGGGTAGAGGGACTCCACTACTACCGTGCGCCCGACCGCCACATCTTAATCAACGTAAAAGAGGTAGAAAAATGGCAACGAAACGAATACCAACCGGTGTAGTTATCCGCGATCGCAGTATCAAAATATGGTTCATGTATCGGGGTAAACGATGTTGGGAAAGCCTGCCGCTCAAGCCCACCACCGCTAACATCCGGCACGCTACTAAACTCCGGGAAGAAGTGTGTACCCGAATCGCCATCGGCGTATTCGACTACGCCGAATTCTTCCCCGACTCCAAACGAGCGGAAGAAACGGAACGCAGCCCCACCTTCCGTGAGATGGCCGAAGCCTGGCTAGCCACCGTTAACCAGCTATCCCACTCCACACTATCCCGCTATCGCGGCATGCTCAACAGCCACGTCCTGCCTAAAATTGGTGACATGTCGATAGACCGTATCCAGTACAGTACCCTAGCCGGGCTGCTGGCTACCTTGGACTGTAGCGCAAAAACTCGCAACAACATCGCCACCGTTATTCGGCAGCCGTTTGTTCTTGCGCTCCGCGACGGCAGGATAAAAGACAATCCCGCCCAGCATCTGGCCAACGCCAAAGTGCAGAAAGAGCCGCCTGATCCGTTCACGCTCGAAGAGGCCGAAGCCATCCTAGGCTACCTGAAAAATGAACCTGTGTTTCACAATTACTTCGAGCTGGCCTTTTTTAGCGGTATGCGTACCAGCGAGCTCATCGCTCTCACTTGGCAGGACATCGACTTCCAAAGGCAGTGCGTGCGCGTGAACAAAGCATCCGTGGCTGGCAAGCTGAAAAGCACCAAAACCCACAGCTATCGAGACATCGAGCTCAATAGCCGCGCCTTGGAAGCTTTACGTAGGCAATGGCAAAGAACAGGACTAGCAAGCGGATACGTTTTCATCAATCCGAAAACTGGCAGCCCATTTGAGAACGACAAAGTGCCGTGGAGACCGTGGCAGCACGCCATAAAAATAGCGGGGGTAAGGTACAGGAAACCCTACAACACCCGCCATACATTTGCCACACTCAACCTCATGGCCGGAGCCAACCCCATGTGGGTAGCCCGTCAGATGGGACACAGCACCATGAAGATGCTACTTGAAAACTATTCACGCTGGATCGACTTGGCCGACAAGCAGCGTGAAAAGTCTAAAATCGAGCAGCTTTTTGATGGGAAATGTGCCAATAGTGTGCCAAAAAACACAGAAATGGAGATAAGTACAGGATACTTATCGGATATCTTGGTGGAGGCGGGGGGAATTGAACCCCCGTCCGAAAGTCCTCTACAGAGCGTTCTACATACTTAGTCGTGTCTATTTAAAATCTCGTTCCTATCATGCCGACCGACAGGCCTTCTAGGAACCAGTTACCTTAAATCTTATTTCCCGCCAAGTAACCCGGCGGAAAACCAGTCAATGTAGAATGACGTTGCGGTAGCTTGCGCTACACAGCCCATTGACCAACTGCTGCAACGGCAGGCCTTAAGCGGCCAGTGCGTAAGTTTCGTCGTTTGCGACTATTTAAATTCAGTGTTTAACGGGAAATCTGAGACCCCGGTATGCCCGCATCTGCTTTGCAACCCCCGTCGAAACCAAGATCGCCCCCAGATGGGAAACGTTGATTATACGCATATCAGGCTGTTTTGCCAAGTAGAACGGGCATAACAAAGGTCGTCTGAACACGCAAATCATGCTTTCAGACGACCTTTCTCCTTATTCGATTATTGCCGGTAAGTCTGCAAGAAGCGTTCGAGTTTACCCATCGCTTCTTCGATTTGGTGGGTGTACGGCAGGGTAACGATGCGGAAATGGTCGGGGCGTATCCAGTTGAACCCGGTTCCTTGGACGAACAAGACTTTTTCGCGCACAAGCAGGTCGTAGATAAATTTCATGTCGTCATGGATGCCGTACATTTCGGTGTCGATTTTCGGGAACATATACATCGCGCCCATTGGTTTGACGCAGGAAAGTCCGGGAATTTGGTTAATCAGTTCCCACGCTTTATTGCGCTGCTCCAGCAGGCGGCCGCCGGGCAGGATAAATTCGTTGATGCTTTGATAGCCGCCCAAAGCGGTTTGGATGGCGTGTTGCATGGGCGTGTTGGCACACAGGCGCATGGAGGCGAGCATATCGAGGCCTTCGATATAGCCTTTGGCATGTTCTTTCGGACCATTCAGCACCATCCAGCCTTGGCGGAATCCGGCAACGCGGTAGGCTTTGGAGAGACCGTTGAAGGTAATGGTCAACAGGTCGGGCGCGAGCGCGGCGATGTGGTGATGCACCGCGCCGTCGTAGAGGATTTTGTCGTAGATTTCGTCGGCGAAGATGATCAAACCGTGTTTGCGCGCCAATTCGGCGATTTCGAGCAGGATTTCTTTACTGTACACCGCGCCGGTGGGGTTGTTGGGGTTGATGGCAACAATGGCTTTGGTTTTTGGCGTGATTTTGGCTTCCATATCGGCAAGGTTGGGAAACCAGTCGTTTTCCTCGTCACACAGATAATGGCGCACCGTACCGCCCGCTAAAGTGGCGGCAGCCGTCCACAGCGGATAATCGGGCGCGGGAATCAGGATTTCGTCGCCGTCGTTCAAAAGTGCCTGCATGGACATGGTAATCAGCTCGGACACACCGTTGCCGATATAAACGTCGTTTACCGAAATGTCGCGCAGACCTTTGGTTTGATAGTAATGAACAATGGCCTTGCGGGCGGAATACAGCCCTTTGGAATCGCAATAGCCCTGCGCGGTCGGCAGGTTGCGGATCACATCCACCAAAATTTCATCGGGCGCTTCAAAGCCGAACGGTGCCGGATTGCCGATATTGAGCTTGAGGATTTTATGACCTTCTTCTTCGAGTTGCAGGGCTTTTTTGTGCACAGGACCGCGGATGTCGTAGCAAACGTGGTCCAGCTTGGACGATTTGGGAAATTTCTCCATGATGTGTGTTCCGTAAAATTGTTAACAATGGGGGTAAATGTACTCCGTTTACAGGCGGAAAGAAAGTATTTTATGCAACTGAAAAAAGGTCGTCTGAAACCGCATTTCAAATTTCAGACGACCTCTATTACAACCCTATTCCGCTTTCAATACATACTTCCCGAAATATAGTAAACTTGCCGTCAGTTTTCCCTTCCTCCTTCCCCTCATGTTCCCCATTATCTCCACCGACCGCGTCGCTGCCGAATGGCGCAACGAAAGCACGCAAAAGCCGCCCAAGCAGGCGGTTTATGTGCATGAAAGCAATGCCGCCGATATTCTGAAAAACGCCCACGCCCACACGGCAACCGTTTGGACGGGCGATTTCCACAACGCCAAGCAAGTGTTGGCAGCGATGAAAAAGCGCGTCCGCAGGTCGTCTGAAAAAACAAAAAACGCGCCTGCCGATATTCAGACGACCTTCCACACCCACCGCATGAAGCAGGCGCAGCAAAGCCGCGTGTTGAACATGCTTGCCGTCGAAATCGGCGCGGGTTTTCAGTTAAACAACCCGCGCGCGCCCGACGTCCGCGCCGCCCTTGCCGATGTGTACGACGAGCCGAACGACGCGCCGTTTTTGCTGCCGCTCAACCAGCTTTTGGGCTTTATCGGCGCACACGAATGGCACAAAAAAGGCATAGACATTCCGCAGCTTGGCGGCAAAATCCACGTCCCCTTCAGCGTGTTCTCGCCCCTGCGCGGCGAATATCTGGACTTAATCGCCCAAGCGCCGTTGAATCCCCATATTCAGACGGCGTTCGATATCGGCACAGGCTCCGGCGTTATCGCCGCCATCCTTGCCAAACGCGGTATTCCCGACATCACCGCCACCGACACCAACCCCAAAGCCATCGCCTGCGCAACCGCCAACCTCGCCCACTTGGGGCTGGACAAACAAGTCGCCGTCCAAGCCATTGATTTGTTTCCCGAAGGACGTTCCGACCTGATCGTCTGCAACCCGCCGTGGCTGCCCGCCAAACCGACTTCCGCCGTCGAAACCGCCCTCTACGATCCCGACAACGCCATGCTGACCGCCTTCTTAAACGGCGTGCGGCAACATTTAAATCCGCAAGGCGAAGCGTGGTTAATCATTTCCGACTTGGCGGAACATCTACACCTGCGCGACCGCGATTTTCTAGAACAATGTTTTCAGGCGACCTCTTTAGAAGTGGTCGATATTCTGAAAACCAAACCGCGCCACCGCAAAGCCGCCGACAAATCCGACCCGCTCGCCTTCGCCCGCAATCGGGAAACCACATATCTCTATCGTTTGAAAGCAAAGTCCTGATATACAATTAGGTCGTCTGAAACCCACACCCGCCATACCCATGCAACTGATCAAATACCTCCAATCCCAAGGCATAGGCAGCCGCAAACAATGCCAGTGGCTGATTCAAAACGACTGTGTCGAAATCAACGATACGGTCCGCAACGATACCAAAGCCGACATCGATCCCGCCGAAGTCCAAACGCTGCGCATAGACGGCGAAGACATCGTCGTCGTACCCATGCCTTATTTTTATATCCTACTCAACAAGCCTGCCGATTACGAAACCTCGCACAAACCGCAACAATACCCCAGCGTTTTCAGCCTTTTCCCCGACCATATGCGCAACATCGATATGCAGGCGGTCGGCAGGCTGGATGCGGATACGACGGGCGTTTTGCTGATTACCAACGACGGGCAGTTCAACCACCGCGTTACCTCGCCGAAACACAAAGTACCCAAAATCTACCGCGTTACCCTGAAGCATCCTGCCGATGACAGCCTGTGTGAAACGCTGAAAAACGGCGTCCTGCTGCACGACGACAACGAAACCGTTCACGCCGCCGAAGCCGTTTTGGAAAATCCGACCACCCTGCTGATGACCATTACCGAAGGCAAATATCATCAAGTCAAACGCATGGTCGCCGCCGCCGGCAACCGCGTCGAACACCTCCACCGGGACGAATTTAACGGACGAACGGTAGAAAATTTAGCCTCAGGGGAGTGGAAATTCATCACGGTTTGAAAATTTTGAAGTTTTTTCAAAAAAAATTTAACCATTATGATTTTTTTATTTGTTTAAAAACATGATGATATAAGTGTTAAGATGTCATTAACCAAACTTAACGCCATCATTCGTGAACTATTATATAATTCGCGTGTCTGAGTAACACTTGCTTCGAGAGAAGTGAGTAAGTGAGTAAGACGTTTTCCCCGTAATGTGTTTGGCCATCTATACTTTTCCCCTTAGTATAGATGGTTTTTTTTATCTGCAATTTTCTCAGCCCTCCCTACCGTATAGCTCCCTTCCCTTAATCAGGCAAATAGAGTCGACTGGTAAAACAAATTATTTTATTCACAGACCGCTGTCTAATGCCTGTTTGCTTAGCTGGATATAGTTCCGGGTAACGGTTAAGCGAGACTGGCCTATAAAGCAGCGAAAGCGGAGAAAAATTTACAAGACTTGTAAAGAACCTTGGATAATGCTGCAACCGTTGCCTAAAACCAATATAAGGAGATAATAATGGGGCACAATATGATGACCACCCAAAAATGGTATGAGCATATTACTAATGTAATCATAGGCAATACTGCTAATTTCAATAGAGGTTGCCCTGAAGCTATAGATTATGTAGATGAAAGAAAAGGCGTTCCGCTTGCAGCTATGCAACATATTTTCATGTACGCTAGAGCTGCGGCTTCCCATGCCTATCTATTTGAACATGATCTTAAGAAATTCAAGCAATATGCTTATGCTGCAGGAAAGCTGGGGGTTTTGCTGAGTGTAAATTCTACAGACCCCGAACCCTTCTTTTTTCCCTGCGATATGCTCAACATTCAAAATCCGATGTTTCTGATGCTGATGAGCGACAGCCCGCAGCTGCGTGAGTTTCTGGTGCGCAATATCGACAACATCGCCAACGATACAGAAGCCTTCGTAAACCGCTACGACCTCAACCGTCATATGATTTACAATACTCTGCTGATGGTGGAGGGTAAGCAGCTTGATCGGTTGAAACAACGTAGCGAGAAAGTCTTGGCGCATCCCACCCCTAGCAAATGGCTGCAAAAGCGGTTGTACGATTACCGCTTCTTCCTCGCTTTCGCCGAACAGGATGCCGAGGCGATGAAGGCCGCCTTAGAGCCGCTTTTCGATAAAAAAACCGCGCGTATGGCTGCCAAAGAAACATTGTCCTATTTCGATTTCTACCTACAGCCGCAAATCGTTATCTACGCCAAAATTGCATCCATGCACGGTTTCGATTTAGGCATAGACCACGAAATCGCACCGAGGGATTTGATTGTTTACGATCCGCTGCCGGCGGACGAATACCAGGACATCTTCGATTTTATGAAACAGTATGACTTGTCTTATCCGTATGAATATCTGCAGGATTGGATAGATTACTATACGTTCAAAACCGATAAGCTGGTATTTGGTAACACGAAGCGAGAGTGAGCCGTAAATCTCTGAGCGCCTGTTTTATAGATTTCAGTTTTGCGAAGTACTCATTCAATCCTACAAATAGGAGGTCATCATGTTACTCAAAAAAGGCTTGCTTTCTACTTTGTCCATTGCACTGATACTAGGTTTTTCCGCCCAAACTGCCGATGCAGACACCCACAAACGCCACCATCCGCGAACTCAAGCCGAACATGGCAAACTGCATCCCGCCTGCAAAAAGTACCTTGACCGCCGCGCTGCATGGTACAAATACAAAGGCAACCGTGCCGAATTGAAAGAAAACCGAAAAGCCCGCGAAGCCTTCCGTGAGCTACCCTATAAAGAACAACGCATCCAATGTCGCGCCGCTTACGAAGCATTTGATGATTTCGATCACGGCAAATTCCGCCGTTAACAATCATATCGGCAAAGGTCGTCTGAAAACGGGTTTTTATTTGAGAAAACCTGTTTTCAGACGACCTTTTGTTATATTCCCGGAATACAGTTTCCCCTATAATTCGGACTTTCCAGCCCCCATACTACCATCCGCCCCATGACCACGGACTTCGACATCCCCCTCTTCCTCAAAAACCTGCCCAACCTGCCCGGCGTATACCGTTTTTTCGACGAAGGCGGCAACGTCTTATACGTCGGCAAAGCGGTCAACCTTAAGCGGCGCGTGTCCGGTTATTTCCAGAAAAACGACCATTCCCCGCGCATCGCATTGATGGTGAAACAGGTTCACCACATCGAAACCACCATCACCCGCTCCGAAGCCGAAGCCCTGATTCTCGAAAACAACTTCATCAAAGCCCTGTCGCCCAAATACAATATCCTTTTCCGCGACGACAAAAGCTATCCCTACCTCATGCTCAGCGGACATCAATATCCGCAGATGGCGTATTACCGCGGCACGTTGAAAAAGCCCAACCAATACTTCGGCCCCTATCCCAACAGCAACGCCGTGCGCGACAGCATCCAAGTCCTGCAAAAAGTCTTCATGCTGCGCACCTGCGAAGACAGCGTGTTCGAACACCGCGACCGCCCCTGCCTGCTGTATCAAATCAAACGCTGCACCGCGCCCTGCGTCGGACACATCAGCGAAGAAGACTACCGCGACAGCGTGCGCCAAGCTGCCACTTTTCTCAACGGCAAAACCGACGAACTGACCCGCACCCTGCAACACAAAATGCAGACCGCCGCCGCCAATCTGCAATTTGAAGAAGCCGCCCGCTACCGCGACCAAATCCAAGCGCTCGGCATCATGCAGAGCAACCAGTTTATCGACAGCAAAAACCCGAACAACCCCAACGACATCGACCTGCTCGCGCTTGCCGTTTCAGACGGCCTTGTCTGCGTACACTGGGTCAGCATACGCGGCGGACGGCACGTCGGCGACAAAAGCTTCTTTCCCGACACCAAAAACGACCCCGAACCAAACGGACAAGACTACGCCGAAGCCTTCGTTGCCCAACACTATCTGGGCAAAAACAAACCCGACATCATCATCAGCAACTTCCCCGTCCCCGAAGCATTGAAAGAAGCCTTAGAGGGCGAACACGGCAAACAAATGCAGTTCGTGACCAAAACCATAGGCGAACGCAAAGTCTGGCTGAAAATGGCGGAACAAAACGCACAAATGGCGATTGCCCAACGCCGCCTGCAACAAAGCAGCCAGCAACACCGCATCGACGAGCTGGCAAAAATCCTGAACATGAATTCAGACGACCTCAACCGCCTCGAATGCTTCGACATCAGCCATACCCAAGGCGAAGCCACCATCGCCTCCTGCGTCGTGTACGACGAACAAAACATCCAACCCTCGCAATACCGCCGCTACAACATCACCACCGCCAAACCCGGCGACGACTACGCCGCCATGCGCGAAGTCCTCACCCGCCGCTACGGCAAAATGCAGGAAGCCGAAGCCAACGGCGAGGCCATCAAATGGCCCGATGTCGTATTGATTGACGGCGGCAAAGGACAAATCGGCGTCGCCGTATCCGTATGGGAAGAACTCGGGCTGCACATCCCCTTGGTCGGCATCGCCAAAGGCCCCGAACGCAAAGCCGGCATGGAAGAACTCATCCTCCCGTTCACCGGCGAAACCTTTCGCCTGCCGCCCAACAGCCCCGCCCTGCACCTCCTGCAAACCGTGCGCGACGAATCGCACCGCTTCGCCATCACAGGCCACCGCAAAAAACGCGACAAAGCCCGCATTACCTCATCCCTTAGCGATATCCCCGGCGTAGGCAGCAAACGCCGCCAAGCCCTGCTCACCCGCTTCGGCGGCCTGCGCGGCGTCGTTGCCGCCAGCAAAGAAGATTTGGAACAAGTCGAAGGCATCAGCAAGGCATTAGCGGAAACCATTTACGAGCATCTGCATTAAACGACGGGATGAATAAAGCAAGAGGTCATCTGAAAAGTTTTCAGACGACCTCTTGTTATACATTACCCTGAGACCTTTGCAAAAATAGTCTGTTAACGAAATTTGACGCATAAAAATGCGCCAAAAAATTTTCAATTGCCTAAAACCTTCCTAATATTGAGCAAAAAGTAGGAAAAATCAGAAAAGTTTTGCATTTTGAAAATGAGATTGAGCATAAAATTTTAGTAACCTATGTTATTGCAAAGGTCTCTACCCTACCAAATCCCCAACCAGTTTTCTTCCGATTTTGAGTTTCCGCGTCCTTCTTGTACCTCGCGTTCACCCCTTCGGAAATCCCACGGAGCTTGCGGATTTTTACCGCCCCACAAACCTTTGCGTTTTTGTTTTGCCTGCTTTTGGGCGGCTTCGTAATCGGTATAGGCAGTTTTGCTTTGCTGTTTTTTGGCATAGCTGTCGTAATGCCATGCCGCGCCGTCGCGCAGCTGCATAAGGTTCAAATCGGTTGTCCCAACGGATACCTGCGCAACTTCGCGTTTGTAGCGGTCTTTTTCGAATACGCGTACTTTCACTTTTTTGCCGTCGGCTTCGGCAATCAGGTTGTCACGCGAACGCGTACCGTATGCCTGATTGATCTCGGGCGCATCGATATACGCCATGCGGATTTTGTGTTTTGCACCGTCTTCGTCGATGACGTGAAGGGTATCACCGTCGTGGATTTTGGTGATTTTTCCGTGATAAGTATAAGGGGCTTTTTTGTATATGCCAGTCTTGCTCTGTTCGTTTTCAGACGACTTTGACCTGATTGTATCGGTCAGTAGCGCACCGACGGACTCTAAGCCGAAATGACGGCTGTCTGTAATATCGGAAACAATCTGAACGCTTGATCGGATAAGTTCGGTATCGCGTGAGCCGTAACCCAATGCGCCCAATACGGACAGGAAAACGGGCAGCCATTTGAGCATGGTAGTGGTCTTCATAATTTGAGAATGATAAGGTCGTCTGAAAACCGATATTAGTTTTCAGACGACCTTTGCTGTTTATTACCTTTAATTTTGTCCGGGCTTGATGACTTTGGCGCCCTGCTCTGTTCCTAAAATCAACAAATCCGCGGCGTTACGGGCGAAGATGCCGTTCTCGACAACGCCGGTAATGCGGTTGATTTCATCTTCCATAGTCAGAGGACGGTCGATATTCAAGTCATAGACATCGACGATTTGGTTGCCGTGGAAAGTGGTGCAATCCAAGCGCAATTCAGGTTGTCCGCCCATTGCCAAAAGTTTGCGCGACACCAGCGAACGCGCGCCGGGAAGCACTTCTACGGGCAGCGGGAATTTGCCCAAACGCGAAACATATTTGCTCTCGTCGGCGATACAGATGAATTTGTCGGACGCGCTGGCGACGACTTTTTCGTTCAGATGCGCGCCGCCGCCGCCTTTAATCATTTGCAGCATATGGTTCACTTCGTCCGCGCCGTCAACATAGACAGCCAGCCCCATCACATCATTCAGTGATACTTCGGGGATGTCGTATTGCGCCATCAGTTCGCTGGACTTTTTAGAAGTCGAAACTGCGCCTTTGATTTTTTTGCCGCTTTTGCCCAACGCTTCGATAAACATATTGACGGTCGAGCCGGAACCGATGCCGATGTATTCGTTTTCGGGTACGAATTCCACCGCTTTCTCGGCGGCAATGCGCTTCAATTCGTCTTGAGTAGCCATGATTTCTCCTTAATGGGATGTCGGTTGATGGGCATATGTTAACATTTTCATGCCATTTGTGCTTGCCTGCTTACGCTTTTTCCAGCAACACCGCCGCCTGCGCCTCGATGGCTTCCATGCGCCCCAGATAGCCGAGTTTTTCGTTGGTTTTGCCTTTGATATTGACACAAGCCGTCTGAATGCCCAAATCAGCGGCAATGTTGGCGCGCATGGAGGGAATGTGCGGCGCGAGTTTGGGCTTTTGCGCGATGATGGTCGTATCCACGTTCACAACGCGCCAGCCTAAAGCCTGCACGCTTTGATACGCTTCGCGCAACAATACGCGGCTGTCGGCATCTTTAAACTCGGCGGCGGTATCGGGAAAATGGCTACCGATGTCGCCTAGACCTGCCGCGCCGAGCAATGCGTCGGTAATCGCGTGCAACAGCGCGTCGGCATCGGAATGTCCGAGCAGGCCTTTTTCAAACGGGATCTTTACGCCGCCGAGAATCAAATCGCGGCCTTCGACGAGTTGGTGGACATCGTAGCCTTGTCCGATACGGATATTCATGTTTTGTCCTTTTTTCAATGTCAGGTCGTCTGGAAAATGGGTTTTCAGACGACCTCATATTTAAATGTCTAAATCCGATATTTGAGCGGCCTTCTGCCTGATTGGCCATCAACATTTACTTGGTACTTTCACTACTGACACAAGCAGCAAAATAAATTGCCGATAGATAAGCTATAAATACTGTTTCGCGATAAAGATTGATTCAAATCGGAAAAAAGGCAGGAGGTTTTCAGACGACCTCCTGCCTGTAATATACCGAATCAGCGTTCGATTTGCGATACGTCGCGCACCGCGCCTTTGTCGGCGGAAGTCGCCATGGCACCGTAGGCGCGCAGGGCTGCGGAGACGTAGCGGTCGCGGTTTTCCGGTTTCCACGCTTTGCTGCCGCGCGCTTCCATTTCGGCTCGGCGTTTTGCGAGTTCTTCGTCGGACACTTTCAGGTTGATGCTGCGGTTGGGGATGTCGATTTCAATCGTATCGCCTTCGTGTACCAAGCCGATGGCGCCGCCTTCCGCCGCTTCGGGTGAAGCGTGGCCGATGGAGAGGCCTGATGTGCCGCCGGAGAAGCGTCCGTCAGTCAGCAGAGCGCAGGCTTTGCCGAGACCTTTGGATTTCAGGTAGGAGGTCGGGTACAGCATTTCCTGCATACCCGGGCCGCCTTTCGGGCCTTCGTAGCGGATGATAACGATGTCGCCGGCGACGATTTGGTTGCCCAAAATGCCTTCAACAGCGGCTTCTTGGCTTTCAAACACGCGGGCGCGGCCGGTGAATTTGAGGATGCTCTCGTCCACGCCTGCGGTTTTCACCACGCAGCCGCGTTCGGCGATGTTGCCGAACAAAACCGCCAAACCGCCGTCTTGCGAGTAGGCGTGTTCGACGTTGCGGATGCAGCCTTTTTCGCGGTCGAGGTCGAGGGTTTTCCACATGCGGTTTTGCGAGAACGCTTGTGTGGTGCGCACGCCGCCGGGTGCGGCTTTGAAGCGTTCGATGGCGTGGGTGTTTTCGGGATTGGTCACGTCCCATTTTTCGATCGCGTCTTTCAGCGTCGGAGCATGGATGGTGTACACGTCGGTGTGCAGTTTGCCCGCTTTGTCCAATTCTTTCAGAATGGCGAAGATACCGCCCGCGCGATGCACGTCTTCCATGTAGTAGTCGTGGTTGTTGGGCGCGGTTTTGCAGATGCAGGGGACGACGCGGCTCAGACGATCGATGTCGGCCATTTTGAAATCGACACCGGCTTCGTTGGCGACGGCGAGTAAGTGCAAAATGGTGTTGGTGGAGCCGCCCATGGCGATGTCCATGGTCATGGCGTTTTCAAACGCTTTTTTGGTGG
>ERZ773214.1402-NODE-1402-length-14060-cov-8.660193_pt1 | contig 14060 bp, 11 predicted proteins | sample MGYA00511238_ERZ773214 | MGnify/ENA primary metagenome ERZ773214 (study PRJEB29015, sample SAMEA2738157) | human oral metagenome | biome: human oral; feature: human-associated habitat; material: saliva | place: China | collected 2259 ...
GGGAACAGTGAACGATGATGTGATGACACCGTGCTTGTATGCGCGCGTCCTGGGCGGGTACTTCCACGGGCTTGTTGAACACACGACCGCCCCGCCACTGAGAACACTAACGTGCAGGTCACCGGACGCAAGATCACCACCCGCAACGACAGCAGCATCACCATCCGTACCCGGTGCGGCATCCTCGGCCGGGTCCGCGTCGTGGAGGACCGTGAGGCGAGGGCTAGAGATGAGCTTGTGTGTCTCAACTAGCTCGCTTTCAATGAGATCATTCATTGCATCCGGGTTGGCGAGAACGCGCTCCAAACGCTTCTTCTCGTCACGCAGCCCCTTATCTTCTGCCCTGATTTGGTCGCCGTCAGCTTTCGTGAGCCTGCGTAGCTGCATGGACAGAATGTAGGACGCTTGAAAGTCACTGATGTTGAACGCATCCGTGAGTGCTTTTTGCGCGTCACCAGGCGTTTTCGCTTCCCTAATAAGGCTGATAGCCTTATCCACGTCACCAATCACCGTCAGCAAAGCAGACAGTTGTGAGAGGCGAGCGTCAATCGCGCCCACACGCTCACGCGTGCGCCTGGCAACACACGCGCGACGGTAATCCAGGAACAGCCTCATACACTCGATAGTGCCCAACTGGCGGGGACGCCCGTCCACGAGGAACGTGTTGTTGACGTTGAACGCGGCCTCCATGCTCGTGTACTTCCACAGCGCGTCCAACACGCGGCCCGCCTGCCACTGGCGGTGAACAACAATCTCTAGGCGCTGGTCCTTGTTGCTCTTGTTGGATGCGCTGGTAATGCCCTTCTCGAACGCCTCCACCGCCGGGACGGGCTTGCCCTTCTTTGTTTTCGGTGGCTGTTCTTCGCTTTTCTCGTTAATCTGGGCGAGCACGTCACCGACACTTACGCCGTAGGGTAGTTCTGTGACGACGATCTTTGACGCGCCCCTGGGTAGCGGCTCCACCGCGACTGTGGCGCGCATGACGAAACGCCCCTTGCCGGTCGTGTAGTAGTCGCGTGCGCCCGCATGGTCTTTATCGTACACGTGTGCGCCCGTGGGAAAGTCGGGTCCGGGCATGACGGCGAGCACTTCGTCTACGGTCGCGTCCGGGCGGCGCAACAGGAGGAGGTTCGCTGCCAGCACTTCGTCTGGGTTGTGGGACGGCGTGTTCACGGCGAAGCCAACCGCCATGCTGTTCGGCGTGCCGTTCACCACAGCATTATTGAACCTGACCGGCAGGTCCACCGGCTCCGTCGTCGTCTCATCGTAGTTCGGCTTGAACTCACACGCCCCGCTCTTTGCTTCCACGACGCACGCCAAACCCGCGTCAGACAGGCGAGACTCCGTGTACCTCGCCGCCGCAGGCTTGTCACCAAAATGCAAACCCACACTACCCTTCACGTCAACGAGGGGAACCCTCATGCGGAAAGGCTGCGCTACCGTGTACACGGCCTCCTGCACGCTCGCGTCACCATGCGGGTGGTAGGCGAGCACGAGACCCGCGAACGATGCGGTTTTCTTATGCTTCGCGGACGGCGTGAGGCCGCTCGTGAGGGCCGTCCATAGGATGCGCGCGTGGACCGGCTTGAAGCCGCTGTACACGCTGGGGATGGCGCGGGAGGCGACCGTTGAAATCGCGTACTCGCCATAGTTTTCCTCTAGCCAGTCGGCACTGTCGGTTGCGACAATACCTGTCCTCTGGCCGACGCTCTCCTGTAGCTGCTCGATAAGTTTTTGCTGCGCTTTTGTGAGCTTACTTGTTTTACCTGCTGCCATGCTCTTGCTGCTCTTTCTTCCCTCTTACTACCGTATGATGCTAGTTGTTTGCCGTTCGTGTCAGTCCGACACTTCCACGCCAGCACCCAAGCCCATGACCGTTACAACCTAGTTTATTCTAGGTTGCATGGCCTCGTTACCAAGACCAGCTCCAAGTCTCACGCCACCAGCGGGTGACTGCTTGGTTCGCGCTTCACAGAGGTCAGCGTCGCCAGACACTAGGTCGGAACGTCTTACATCCTCTCCACGCGCGTTTAACGTCTCCGGGGCACTCCCGGCGACCTTGATGTTGATTGCCGCGTTTAGGTCGCGGTCGATGGTTAGGCCGCACGCGTCACAGTTGAATGTTCGCTCACTCAGGGGCAGCTTGGCTTTCACTGTCCCACAGTTTGAGCATGTTTTACTGGACGGAAACCACCTGTCAACCACACGCAACACAGCGCCAGAACGAGCCGTCTTGTACTCTAGTTGGCGGCGGAACTCACCGAGCGCAGCGTCCGACAGGCTACGTGCGAGATGACGGTTTTTCACCATACCCGCAACGTTCAAGCCCTCGATGCACACGGTGTTGTACGACCTGGCTATCATAGTCGTCGCCTTATTAATCGCATCAGCTCGCACATCCGCCACGCGAGCGTACAGCCGAGCAACACTCTCCCGCGCTTTCTCACGACGTACACTTCCCTCGCTCTTGCGACTCAGTGCCTTTTGAGCTTTCCGCAAGGCTTTCAACCTCGTGCCCAGGGCGCGAGGGTTAGGGATAACCGTACCGTCAGAGAGTGTGGCGAGGTTTTTCACTCCGAGATCAACACCAACCGCGCCCCGCTTCGGCGCTTGGGTAGTGATTGGTTCGCGTTCCACGGTCAAGCTCGCATACCAGTGTCCCGCTCGACGTGACACGGTTATGCGGATAAGGCGAGCACCAGCAAGATGCTTGTACACGTTCTCCATGCAATGTACCCGGCCGATACGAGGCAGCTTCAACCCGGAAGGGTCACTAGGCTTGGGCGCGGTGAACCCTGTGGAGTAAGCGAACCGCATAGTGGTGTTTTTCGACTTGAACTTAGGGAATCCTACCCTCTTTCCTTTACGCTTGCCTTTGCGGGACTTAGACCAGTTCGACAATCCGCGAGCCAATCCGTGTAGGGCCACGTTGTAGGCTTCTTTGCTGTTCTGACCCCACCACACGACGCCAGTATCAGAGTTAACGGCGAGGGTGTCTTTGTTAGCGTTCCACCAGCGGAGTAGACCATAATGCGACCAGTCGGCAGGTTCGCTGTTTTCTAGCGCTTCTTTCACGTGGGCGAGGCCAGCATTGTAAGCGAAACGGGCGGCACCGGCATGACTCACCATGCGCCGCTCCTGCTTGGGCGTAGGGTCAAGCCTAACCTTCACAGCCTCGTAAGAACCCATCTGGCAATCACCCCCAAACCTTCACAATCTTACTAGCATGGCACTTACCGTAACACAATATCAGTTAAAAACCGAACTGACTCCACCACCGTTAGTCTGCCGCCTCAACATCTGCCCCCAAACTCATGATCCACTCTTTACGCTTCTCCGTGTCGCCGCCAAAGATAACGTCCAGCACGCGTTCCGTTTCCTCCATGTCGCGGCGCTCCACCCGCTGCCAGCACTTCTCACTACTGAACGCGTACTGGTGCAGGCGCTCACTCGTGGACTCACCCAACCCCTTCATGTAGTCCGTCGAATACGAGAGTCCAGCGTCAGCCAATTGCCGCATAATCTCGTGAGCCTCCGACAGCGTGAACGCAGGCAACTCCACCACGCCACCCTTCCCGTCACCATTTTTCACCGACACGACCGCCAACGGCGTTTTCACCTGGAACAACAGGCCAGCGTCAATAAGGCCGGGGAACAGCTTATCCACGATCACGTACAGGAGCGTCGCAATGTGCGAGCCGTCAGGGTCCGCGTCCGTCGCAATCACAATACCCCCAGGGTAACGCATCGCACCCATGTCGAATAACGCGCCAAACCCCGCGCCGACAGCGCTAATCAGGTCTTTCACCTCACCATTCGCGAGCACCTTCTCCGTAGACGCTTTCAACGCGTTAATGCCCTTACCGCGCACACCCAACAACGCACAATCCAGGGTACGGGCGCGCTTCAAACCCGACACAGCCGAATCACCCTCACACACCATCAGGAACGTCGTCGCACCCGTGCCCGCACCCTCAGCTTCCACCAGCTTCGCAGGCAGCGCAGCTTTCGCGATCTTCGCGGACGCGAGCGACGCGTCCACCTTCTTCTGCGCGCTCAACCGGGCGCGAGCCGCCTTCAACACGCGCTCACACACGGCAGGAACGTTCTTGTCGCGGCCCATCGCCCACTCTTCTAGCGGGCCACTCATTAGTTTCGTGAGAGCGTTTGACACGGCGCGTGAACCATCCAACTGGTCTTTCGCCTGGTTAGAGTAGGTTGCGCCCGGCATCCGCACGCTCACCACGGCGACGAGGCCGTGCGCCACGTCCTCATACGTCACGTCGGGGTCTTTGACGCTCAGCCCCTTTTTCATGGACCGCAGGCGCTTGTTCACGGCCTGAGTGAGCGCTTTTTGGAACGCCACATAATGCTTACCACCAAGACGCGTGAACACAGTATTGCTGAACGTTTCCACATGCTCCGATGGCGCATCGCACCACGTAAACCACAGGTCCGCCGACATGGGAACCTCGCGCTCACTCACAGTCCCGCCAGTAGCGCCCTGGCGACTATCAGACGGCGGAATCGACGTTTTCAGCCACACGGTAGTAGACGCGCTCACGTGGAACGGGTCTGTCGCGAGCTTACGCGGGGCCGCATCCTCCAATAGGGTTTGCACACCCTCATCGCCCTCGAACTTGTAGACAGCCGTCCACGCGCCCGCCTTCTCGTCCACGGTACCGCCGAGGTTCGCCGCCTCTCCCGCACCGTTTGCAAGCTCCTGGTAGCTGGTGACGGTTGCCTCCATGCCAGGTGTGAGCGCGCACGTGCGCTTCACCCTCTGCGCCGCGTCCACATCCGAATACGGGTTATCCGACTGGAACACGCTATCGTCCAACCACACGGTGAACCTGGTACCTTCCTTCCACCCGGCACGCTCACTCTTAGAACGAGTGTCCGCCGTCTCATGGAGGACGCGCGGGTCAACTGGCGTGAACGCGTCACCGGGTCCGTTATCGCCGTCGAAATACCCCGGCTGACCATCCTTGAACGAGAGACGGAACTCGCGACCACTCTTCCACGTCACCGCATCCACGCGCGCAGCAATCAACACAACGGACGAGAAACCCACGCCGTTCGTGCCGACCGCCGAATGGTTATCGCCGTAGTTACTGGACGTTTTTGTGCGACCAATCGCATAATACACGCCAGAACCCACCACACCATGCTCGTCCGTCTGCTCCGACACCGGCAAACCAATACCGTTATCCTGAACAGAGAACGAACGGTCCTTATTGAACGTGACGCGCACTCGTGTCGCGTACCCTTTAAGCACCTGGTCAAACGCGTTCTCAACCGTCTCCATGACGGCCTTCTGCTTCTGACGGCTAATCGTCTCCCCGTCGTCCTCCTGAACACCGAAAGTCAACGACAACCGCTTCAACAAGTGTTCACGATCAGACAAGACTTGCAGCTTCTCCTCGCGGAACTCCCGCTTACCGCCAGCGCTCTTGCCGCCCGCACTCTTCTTCGCTGCCACCAACTAGACCCTTCCATTCTCACGACCGCGCCAACCAGCACACATGCCACACTGACGCGTCAAGCGCACAAAATACTCTACACAACCAATTTGACACTCCCCTAGCTTCCACTACGAGATTCCTGCGAACTAGACTTGCTTAAACTCCGGCACTAGGCCAAAGTTTAGCGGCTTCCTATATTGAGCAGGCTATCCCCGATTGTCGGTCGGTTCAGCTTTACACTATTACGCAACTTGGCTGAGTCTCAGCGCCTCACCCAAAATATTCAACGCGGCGTTCACGTCACGATCATGCGACGCGCCACAACTCTCACACACCCACTCACGCTCCGACAACTTTAACTCATCGTACTTGTGACCGCAGTCGTGGCAGAGCCTCGAACTCGGATAGAACCTATCCACCTGAACGAACGTCCGCCCATACCACTGCGCCTTATAAGCGAGCTTAGCCACAAAACCGCTCAACCCGTTTCGCAGGATACTGCGGTTCATCGCCCGCTTACGCGACTGGCCGTTGTGCGCGTACTTACCGTTCTCGTCCAGCTTCTTCTTCGCCCGCCGCGTCATATTCTGCACCGCCAAATTCTCCATGCCGATGAATTGGTTATCTTCTATCAGCCTGTGAGACACCTGGTGCTGAAAGTTCTCGCGGTAGTGACGGACCTTCGCGCGCGCCTTGGCCACAACAGCCTTCTGCTTGCGGTAGTTGCTCGAACCCTTCACCCTACGGGACAGCTTACTCTGCTCCCACCTAGCCTTTTCCTCCAATTGGCGGAGCCGGTCAGGGTAGTTAATCTTCTCACCCGTAGACAGCGTGAGGAAGTCTTTGACACCCAAGTCTATACCAACCTTGCCATTGACTGTCGGCTTGGGTTGAACATCCACGTTGAACAGGAGCACCAGATAGTAGTTCTTGTTCTCTCGTTTCACCGTCCAACTAGAGAGCGCTTCGAGTGGGTATCGGATACGGTCTCGCCTGCGTATGCGAACCGAGCCGAGTTTCTTGGACAGCGGATACCTGTTACCGTCCATGCGGCGTATCGGCAATCCATTACGAAACGACTGAACACTGTCGCCCTTGGACGCAAAACGGGGACGATTCTTCCCATACTCAGCTTGACGGAAGTAAGCGGCCTGCGTCTTGCGGAAGTCCATAATCGCATTACTCAACGCGTGCGACGGAATAGGACTATCCCTCAGCCACTCGTTCGCCGCCTTCATATCAGCTATGCTCGGATACTTGGGGCGAGTATTGGTTTCCTTGTCATACGAGTTGAACGCTTCGACCTGCTGGTTGTATGCGAAACGCCTCGCACCAAAACACTGCTCCAACAGTGCGGCCTGCGTCTTAGACGGCGTAAACGGGATACGCTGCGCCACCTTACGGCTAGTCAATTTGATTCACCCCCAGATATTAGTCGTCTATACACTTGCCCACCCCACCACTCACCCATTAATATCTCCAAAACCCTCAACGAGACACACTGACGCACACAGCACACGCCAACGCCGCCACCCCCGCGACAAGACAGGTTACAGGCGAGACACCCCCGTCAACACGTAATACGTGCCACCCCCGAACATGCCATCACCATCGTACCCGGTATCGCCGAAAGCGCGATGACACTCCACGCCATTAGGGACGCGAGCGCCATGAGAGTAGAACATTCCCTTGCAGGCGTCATCATGCAGGAACATCACGCCCATATCGTCGCCGCCCCTCCTGATAATACCCTGTTTCTCATTGAGGTGCATCCTCGACACATCCAGCGCAACACGATCACCCTCGTCCACGCCCCCGTCAATCCACCCCATGCTGTAGGGGATGGTCAGTACGGCACCGTAGTCCGTGCGGACAGTGTAATCGGTGAGCGTCACGCGCTCCACCGTCGCATCATACACGCCATACGAAGAGTAATCGCCATCGGAAACAATATGGCGCTCCGTGTTCTCCGCGTAAACACCAAACGTAACGGGCACAGAAATAAGAGACAGCAGGAACACCACTCCGACCCAGAGGTCACCAGCGGCCATCTCATTCTCGCCATACTCCTTGCCCCTATGTGCCCACGCGTAAGCGCCAGCAGCAACGAACGCCACAATCATGGCGGCCAGCACCACATTCCCCAGCGCCACGATGAGCGAGAACGGCTCCGTCTCGATCAGAACCTCCACGACTGACCACACCTTCCTGAAAAATCATCACACGCGCAACAAACATGTGCGCGCGGACTTTTGCCTATCAAACAACAACTATTGTAGCATAAGAAACGAAAGACGGCGCGCACAAAACGAGCGCACCGCAACCATGACACCCCGCACAGTTATGTAGGGGAGAAAGCGGGCACTCAACCGTGAGCACAAAAGCATACGACTACTTCTTGACACTCCCATAGCTTCCGCCACGAGATTCCTGCGAACTAGGCTTGCTTAAACCAAGGTACAGACCCTCGGCCCAGCGGCTTCCCATATTGAGCAGGCTATCCCCGATTGTCGGTCGGTTCAGTTTGACACTTTTATTCTGTTCGACTGAGACGCAGCGCTTCACCCAAAATATTCAGAGCAGCGTTCACGTCCCGATCATGAGACGTACCACAACTCTCGCATAACCACTCACGCTCCGACAGCCTCAGTCCAGTGTACTTGTGGCCGCAGTCGTGGCAGAGCCGGGAACTCGGATAGAACCGATCTATCTGGACGAGAGTGCGCCCATACCACTGCGCCTTATAGGCGAGCTTAGCCACAAAACCGCTCCACCCATTTCGGAGAATGGCACGGTTCATCGCGCGCTTAGCCGACTGACCGTTGTGCGCGTACTTGCCGTTCGCGTCCATCTTCTTCTTCGCCTTCCGCGTCATATTCTGCACCGCCAAAGTCTCCATGCCGATGAATTGGTTATCTTCTATCAGCCTATGAGACACTTGATGCTGAAAGTTCTCACGGTAGTGGCGCAGCTTCGCGTGTGCCTTAGCTACGATAGCCTTCTGCTTGTGGTAGTTGCTCGACCCCTTCACCCTGCGGGACAGTTTACGCTGCTCCCACCTAACCCTCTCCTCCAATTGGCGAAGCCGATCAGGGTAGTTAATCTTCTCACCCGTAGACAAGGTAAGGAAATCTTTAACACCCGCGTCGATACCAACTTGCCCACATACCGGCGGCTTGGGTTGAACATCCACGTCGAATGAGAGGACCAGATAATACACCCCGTTCTCGCGCTTCACCGTCCAGCTAGACAACGACTCTAGCGGGTAGCGGATACGGTCTCTCCTACGTATGCGAACCGACCCGAGTTTCTTGGACAATGGATACCTGTTACCGTCCATGTGGCGCATCGGCCTACCGTTGCGAAACGACTGAACGCTGTCATTCTTGGACGCGAAACGGGGACGATTCTTCCCATACTCAGCTTGACGGAAATACGCGGACTGCATCTTTCGGAAGTCCATAATCGCGTTACTCAACGAGTGTGACGGAACGGGGCTATCCCTCAGCCACTCGTTCTCGTTTTTCATATCAGTCACACCTGGATAGACAGGGCGAGGATTAGTATCCTTATCATACGAGTTGAACGCCTCAACCTGCTGATTGTACGCGAAACGCCTAGCGCCAAAACACTGCTCCAACAGCGCGGCCTGCTTCTTAGACGGCGTAAACGGGATACGCTGCGACACCTTGCGACTAGTCACCTCGATTCACCCCCAGACATTAGTTTCCGATACACCTGCCCACACACCCGATCATTAATATCGCCAAAACCTTCAACGAGACACACTCAGCGCCCCCGCGTGCTTTTGCCCATCCAACAACAGCTATTATAACATAAGAAATGAAAACCGCACGTGCAAAACGCGATCACCACTACAGTTACCAAGCACAGATGGATAGAAAGAGAAACGAGAATGAGCACTAAAGCGTACAACTATTTTATAGCGAGCATGGATGCGTTTGACGCGGCAGACCGCATCCGAGAGACCATCAACCCCGTGTTCCTCGACGCATTCCGCGAGCAGCTAGACCTACTTGACGAACGCCTACAGGAAAACATCAACGCCACATGGGACGAAACGTTCCTCGCGGACCTCCCCTCCGACAACCAGCGCATCCTCCCCGCACATATTACCGACATCAACCAGTGCAGCAACTTTCACAAAATCGACGCGCTCTACGAGCGCATGAGCGAACTCAAAAACTGCGTAAGGCGCACGCTCACCCCGGTAGATATTTTCTACAACGCGATCATCATGCGCGGACCAGACAGTGGCACGGTCGTTTTCAAGGTGTTCTCCGAGAACCCCGCGTACACGCAAGCCCTCAACACGCAGGACTGGTGCCGCGACTTCTCCTACTGGAACAATACCGACCGGGACGACAACGTATCCGAGGAAGAATGGGAACGCCGCGCACAATACTGGTACGACATGCCATACAAGCCGATAAGTGAACTGTCCGTCGGCTTCACGCAGCCCCCTATGTCCACCGTGACAATCACCATAAGGCGCGCGAGCGCAGAAAAGTAGCACAACAAGCAGGCAAAGCAAAAGCGGCCGACCGGAAACTTGAAACGCCACCACATTGGCGGGGTAGCCCGGTCGGCCGCTTACTTATCGCTCGGCCGCGTGCAAGGCGCGCTCTATCGCAGAGCCTTGCGCATCTTCCCGCCCTCAGTAGGGTCAAGATCACACGTGGCCGCAAACAACGTCGCACCCGCGCTGAACATGACATGCGCCATGAAGAACCTGGCGGCGTACCACCACGGCGACGCTTCACCAACCCACTGCGAGAGATCATAAAGAGCGTAAGCAATCGCGCCATCAATCAGCGCGCACACGATAACGGCCACGAATCGCGCAACGCCACTACCGAGAGGAAGCTCGTACTCGGCCGCAGCAACAAGGTTATTCCACCGACCCATCACGCGCAACAGCATCACCACAGCCACGACAGCAGCGAAGAAGCCACCAGCGGCGCTCACCTGAGCCGTCCCGAACACGAACCAGAAACACGCGAGACCGTAAGCGGCCATCGTGAAATACCTGGCGACCTTAGCGGCAACAGCGATCATGTTCTACCTCATTCCTTCACGCGCGAACACCCACAGGCGACGCCCGACATCGTTTACATCTTTCCAACAAGAACAACCATAGCACGAGAGAGTCACAACCTGCGCGACGAACACGCGCACATGACAGATAATACACAAAGCGAACCACGCGCGACAAGAGCGCGAACGAGCGGGCAAGCACAGCGACTAACACGTGTTAGATGCGTGCCTCACAAGCGAACAGATACCATGCGACCAATCAAGCGTTATCGAGACCGCAAACGCTCCCACGTGCCGCGCGACTGCGGGAAGCCAGCCGCCCGGCCGTGCCACTCGACGCGAACACAAAAACGTGGGGTGGGACGCAACACGCGCCCCACCCCACGCAGGCGGGCGACAAACTCTAAGCCCAGTCACCCAATGGGCCGCGCCCCGACAGCCAAACCGCCCGGCCACTGACGTAACCGCCCCGTTACTGAGAGTCAGCATCCCCGCTCACCGGCGACACCTGAACCAAGTAATACCCGCTACCGCCGCCGAACGCCTGCCGGTACGTCACCGCACACTTATAGCCGCCCTCATCTTCGGCTGCGCACGCGCCAGATGACACGATGAGGCTGATGGCGCCCTCACCCTTGTAGCCAGCCACCCACCCGTCATTCTGGCGAATCTCAGAACGCGCAGCGTACCACGGGAGATCATCGCCACCGGGCAGCAAATAGACATCCACTGTCACCTTGTCGCCAGCAGCCGCGCCCTCACCCAACGCCTCTCGCGGCATCTCAACGACAGCACCGTACCGCGTCTCGATCTTCACGTCAGCGTACTTCGCTTCTGTCACAGCGCCGTCATAGCTCCCGACGTGCGCCAACTCCGACACGTTCACCGTGTGCTCGCCCATTGTAGAGTTTCCGAACAGGAGCGTGAAAGCTGCAACAGAGACGATAACCGTCTGTACGGTCGCGCATCCGCCCGCCGTCTCATCCGTTTTATCGAGCCACAGGTAGAACGCGTATGACGCAGCGCCACCCACAACAAGCGATACCAGCATTGTGAGCAACACAGCAGAGAAACTAGGAGCAACATCCCACGTGACTGTTCCCATAATCGTTAACCTTCCGTTGATAGGTTTTGCTGTCAGTCGGCGGTGCGAACAGCGGTGACCGCGTAAAAACGTGCCTTACCGTTCCACTTGCCGCGCGGCTTGTCCCCCATAGCAACATCCGCGCCATAGCCCGCCGTACACTCACAGGCGCGGGCATCCACGAAACCGCCCACACCATCAGCGCGCACATCACCCTGCCCGGCATGAGAGACGACAACAGCCGCGTCAACCTCCACGCGAGACCCACGGAAACACGCAACCTCCGGCACCCTATCCGCGTCAACGAACAAGACAGCACCCGAGTCCGTTTCGACCTCTACAACATTCGGAGCAACATTCCTCACCGTCGCGCCAAACGCACCCAGTGGCTTATAGAAATCGTCAGGCACCGGGCGCACCTCCCCCATCGTATCGGGGCTAGTAGAGAACATCATAGCCACGAAAGCGCACACCAAAAAGGCGAAAAATGCAAGCGGCTTCCCAATAGGTTCATCAACGAAGATGGGCGCAACAAACGCCCCAACAACAGAGAACAGGGCAAACCCGACAGTGACCCGATTCTTCCACTTCGCAACATACCCGTACTTGAGCATAATGAGCAACCTTCCTAGTAACTTATTCGACGCGACAGTCCACGCCACGACTCTCTTACACAATCATACCACACCGCACCCCGACACGCCACAGCAAAAACAGCAAGCGCGGCGCGCCCGCGCGTGGTACACTATAACCACAACGCAAGAAAACAGCAACAACCAATGGTAGGAGACACGCCATGTTCGTCAACCTCGACACCACCGACAGTGCTTACGAGACAGCGCGACAGTGCCTCCCCCACTACCACGAGGTTGCGGCCACCAGCCCACACGTGCAAGCGATGGCGCGTGAACGCCTACAGGCCGGTTGGACCAGCGCACAGCTCAAACAAGCACTCCCCCGTCCCACCATGCGCGACATCGCGGTCATGGACCATAGCGTCCACGTCGTCAGCATGTGGGCGTGGGCCGCGCCCATCGACAAAGTCCCCAACGTCATGCGCCGTAAGGCAGAAGAGAAAGCCGCGCGCACCATCGAACGCCGCCTCAAAGCGTCAGAGCGTGAACAGTGGGCGAGTGAGGACGGAAAAGCAGCCCTCGCCCTCACCCAGCAGTTGTGGGAGCAGGTGCAGAGCGAGCACCCCGAGTACGGGCGCGCACAAACCGCGCTCGCCGTGTCCCAGCTCCTCACCGAGCACAGGAACGCGCAGGCGTAAACCCGCGCCAACAGGGTAACACGCGCCCTACAGCGCCACTTTCTCGTGCGACAGTAAAGCGCCGGACCGGCCACCATACGGTGAGCAAGCCCGGCGCTTTTACACGCCCCTGCACACTTTCAGCGAACGAGAGCATCGGTACACCCGTCAGCCGCGCATCGACGCGCACGCAGCACGCCAACGCCCCTCAGTAATGAACCCCGGCACACCCAGACGCGCCTCCACAGGGCGACGAAAACGCTCAGGAACCGCGCCCACCGCTTGCGCCAACGCCGCGCCGTCACCAGCCTTCACAGCAGCGCGCACAGCCGCCACATGCGCGTCCAGCTCCGCCTTCACACTCACCGTCTCCACATCACTGTTACGGCCCTTACCCTTCTGCGCCGCCTTCCAATCAAAATCTAGCGGATGCCCTGCCCGCATAAGCATCTCCTGCACCGGCACCAGCGCCCACAAGCCGAAACGACGCGCCACCTTCTTACCCGAATCGCCGACACTGTTCATTTCGGCGACGCGCGCCAACCCGGTTTTCACCGCCTTCTTCGTCGGTAGACCGTTCTCGCGCACACCCAGAGTGTCCAGCCACTTACCGATAGTGGAGCCTCCCACGTTAAAGAGTTTCCCCAAGTCCGTTGCTGACACGAAACCGTCACTGCCCGCGCCCGGCTGTTTCACACGCTGGTTCGCCCACCCTCGCACAAGGCTGATGCCCGCGTTTTTGCGCGCCCACGCGGCCACCGCATCCACACTCCACAGCGCCACACCCGAGCACCGGAACACCAGTCCAGCGTCCACCGCATCCTGCGTTGGTATCATCCGCTGCACCCTAGAACCGTTCACGCGCTCACGCAACATGCCACCCGCCGACAACAGCGCCAATACGTCACCACGCGACACACCACGATAACAGTCATGCAGGTTTTCGACGCGCGCGTGCGACGGCGACTTACCCGTCGTGTACGCCGCCTCCGGCAACTCCAAATCAACAACGTTCATGAGTCCCACAAGATACCCCCGTTTCGTTTCTCTCCTACGCGCCCACTGTATCGCGTGTGCGCCCGCTTGCGCAAAGCCCCAACAAGCGGGCACGCACGCCGGAACGCACGGCTGCTCTCGCCACGCGCGCTTTACCGTTGCAATAACAGCGTTTCGCTTCCCCGATTACGGTAAAAGAAAACCC
>ERZ773214.1404-NODE-1404-length-14053-cov-4.888198_pt1 | contig 14053 bp, 9 predicted proteins | sample MGYA00511238_ERZ773214 | MGnify/ENA primary metagenome ERZ773214 (study PRJEB29015, sample SAMEA2738157) | human oral metagenome | biome: human oral; feature: human-associated habitat; material: saliva | place: China | collected 2259 ...
TAGGTAGCTCGTCCTCCAGATCGAGTGACGGTGACAATATGATCTTCAAGCGGCTGGCGAAGTGATTCAAGCGTCGATCGGGTGAATTCTGGTATTTCATCAAGATATAGAACGCCGAGGTGAGCAAGACTTATTTCGCCAGGTTTAGGGCGTGGTCCGCCGCCCATAAGCGAAGTGCGGCTTGCGGTATGATGCGGTGATCGAAATGGTCGTGTCGTGATGATATTGTCAGTCGCTGATCCTTCAAGGCTATATAGCTTTGTCACCTCAAGCTGTTCGTTGATTGACAATGGCGGTAAAAGACTTGGTAGTGTTTTTGCGAGCATTGATTTACCAGCGCCGGGTGTGCCAGAAAGCAGCAGGTTGTGGTGGCCTGCGGCTGCGATAACGAGTGCTCTTTTTGCTTGTTCTTGGCCGAGAATGTCGTCAAGTGTCGTGCTGTCGTTTGATGTGTTGTTGTGATGAATGGGTAATGCTGTACGCTGTATGGGCGTGATAAGCGATTCTTTTTTCAAGTGTAGGTATAACTGTTTTAATGAATTAACAGGTATGATTGTAATGTCGGCAACAAGCGCTGCCTGTTCGGCATTTTTTGTCGGAAGATATATTGTTTTTATATGAGCGTTTCGCGCAATTTCGATAATACTAATTGCACCAGAAGTGGGGCGAATAGATCCATCAAGCGCAAGTTCGCCGGCAAAAAGGCTATTAGCTATATCCGTTTGCGCCAGCTGCCCGCTTGATAGCAGAATTGCTAGGGCAATCGGAAGGTCATAGTGCGTGCCATCTTTTGGAAGCTCGGCGGGCGCGAGATTGACGGTGATGCGCTTAGCTGGATATTCAAGTAAGGAATTTGATATGGCGCTTTTGACTCGCTCTTTTGCTTCGTCGATCGCTTTGTTGCCGAGCCCGACAATTTGTATGCCCGGCAAGCCTTTTGTCGCGTCGCTCTCAACCTCCACGACACTCCCATCAAAGCCAATAGGCGCAGCAGTTAATACTTTCGCAAACATACCCATTTACATAAAGTTAACCATATTGCTTTTGGTATGTAAATAGTGGTATAATAAGACGAACGCGGGGCTGATATAGCATTCGACATTTGGACTTTAACAGGCTGTTTTGCGTACCGATTTCTGACGTAATCAGAATTAGTAATTGCAACATTTGCAAAGAAAGCAAAAGCATTTGTCGCATCATTGATGCCGAAGCAAACTGCTCTTGCGCTTGCTGCGTAATATACTGCAGCCATGCTTAGTTCCGATGCTTGCTAGAAACTAAGTGTGTCATATTTTGCAAGATCGATTCATGCGCATCCGCTTGAGTGCGGTGAATTTAAATTTTTCAGCTCGTAGTAGTTGTATGTTTGTTTGGCTTCCGGGCAGCTACTGTGGTTATTGTAAAAACCAAACTATGTACGTAGACGAACAGCGTGTTACCAAATGGACCCGGGGGCGGTACCCGGCAGCTCCACCATGTAAGGTTAGCGACCAATTGGGTCGTATTTTTTATTGCGTGGAATTAAAAACAACCACCTGCGAGTAGTGGTTGTTTTCAAAAAAGTGGAGTTTTACAATTTCTTTTTATTTTTGGCTTCTGTATAACTTTTTTATTCAGAAGCTACCCCTATAATAAGCTATATAAATGCTTATGTCAACAATATTTTTGTAAAAAGTTTAGTAAAAAATACCACACATTTTATAATCTTCTTTTTAATTTTCGTAACTATTTTTTCTAATGGCTTTTACTATGAAGTTATATGCCAGAGACTGGCGTTTGTTTGATGACTTTCTGTGTCTTTTATGTGTGCGACAAATTAAATTGTCGCACATTTTCTAGGACTCTTTTATTGAAGTGTAAAAGGTGGCTTTGTGTACTATGAATAAACTTTATACTTCCGTTTTGTAATTTTTAATTAAGACTGTTGTATAACAATTTTGATATATAAGATTTAATATACATACCAACGCTTGGATGCTATTGTAATAATATAAAAAATAATTTTGTTAAGTTTGCTATAGTGTGGCAATGAAAGTGAATAGAGTTTTATAAAGCGGGGAATAGAGACTATTTTTATCACGGATTTGAGTGTTAGACGTTAGTCTGACATTGACTGTACGAGCTTATTTTTGTAGCAATGTTTGGATGACAGGTAACCATAGGTTCGTCGTGCAATTGGGCGGTCGCTAAATCGACGACATCTTCATTGAATGGTGTATGATCTGTGTTATATAATGCTCAAAAACGACAAGATTGTTGTAAAATGCACACATGACCATAAAGCGATAGGAGAATAATTAACAGATGATAATTTTAACAACATTAAAAAATATGTGAAAATTACAATACTTTTTGACCGAGTAATGGTTGACATCTAAATAGGGTTATGCTAGTATAAGGTTAAGCTTTTAGAAAAACAAAAAAGCAAAAATACATTAACAATAAAATTTATATAAAGCTACATTTTGCGTATAAACCGACGGACAGTTGGCTGCATGATTTTTATAATGACGCAGCCAATGCTCCGCCTTTACGATATTTCGCAAATTGTAAAAGCGTTGAGCGCGCGGTTAGTACCGCATACATCCAGCTAATCCTCGTTAAAGGACTAGCGGTGAGAGTCCTGGATGTATGCAGAGGAAAACTGCAAGGAATGCTCCTTAACTAAGGAGCGGTCAAATCGCCTCGAGCGGTAATAGGCAAGTAGCACCCGCGCCTAATAGTTATTTTTTATCGGCGGATGGTTTGTGTCTATATGCTATAGTATTATCGCTCAGGCTTCTTGTGTATAGTATGATGTGAGTATGGGGATGAAGATAATTAGTTTTATAGCGTTGGTTGCGTTGATTTTGATTGCGGTTATTTTGAACGTGACAAACCCGAGTTCTGCTGGTCCGTTTGGGATTTTAGCGTTTTTTGTATGTTTGTATGTACTATTTATCTGTCTAACTTATGTAGTATTTTTAACATCGGAGCGAATAGCTGCGAAATTTTTTAATTTCAAGAATAGTCGCAATGAATCTAAGTATAAGACGTATTATTATTCTACTGTAATCTCTCTTGCTCCAGTTATTTATGTGGGTATGCAATCGATGGGAGATGTTGGGATTTTTGAGATATTATTACTTGGTGTGTTTGAGCTGCTGGCGTGCTTTTTTATACATAAAAGATACTAATCCCGTCCTGAATGTAGTCGTGTATTTTAAGTAGTTACGTGGTACAATATATTTATGAATCCCGAACTACCACAAGTTAATAGGACCCCTGAGGTGCAGCCACAAAATATAGGTGGCGGTGAGTATAATGTAGAAAATACATCATTAAATCCTGAAGTCGGAAGAGAGTCCGAGCAGTCACTTGGTGCTAGGGTTGAACAATATAACAATATCCCCGTGGCTTTGCCCGTTGATAATACTACAACAGTTCCTTTATCTCAATCTCAAAACGACGATCAAAGTACGAATCAGTCAGGGGTAGTAGCTAATGATGATACTCCTCTGGTGGCAGCGGATGAAGACTTGATAGAAAGAGAGTGGGTGGATAAAGTTAAAAAGATTATAGCTTTAACAAAAGATAATCCTTATGAGAGGAATAGAGTTATTGCACAGCTGCAGGCTGATTATTTAAAAAAACGATATAATAAGACTTTAGGTCAAAATGACGACGGTAGTAAGTAGGGTTTTGTATGGGTGCGGGTCCTTTGATAGTTAGTTTTATCGCGATTGTTATTATAGCCGCTGGTTCTGCGGTAGCTTTTGTGTTGTATCGTAACATGCTGAGGGAAGCCAAAAATTATGAACGAGGCTTGAAGATGGTGCCGTTGCTTATACATTTGCCCCCGACAAGTGAAGACGTCAATAGTTCAAATCGAGATGAGCGAGATTTAACTGAAGAGGTGCTGTCGCAAGCCCAGGTGATGTACAATATTATCTCAAGTACAGCAACTAAAGGGTTCAAAAGTAAAGTCTACGGCCAACGTCATATATCGTTTGAGATTGTTGCACATGGTGGGTTAGTTCACTATTATGCTGTTGTTCCGCTAGTGTTAGTTGATGTTATTCGCCAAGCTGTAGCGGCAGCATATCCTTCTGCTCGGCTAGAAGAGGTATCTGATACTAATATATTCAGTAAGGTCGGCAAGATGAGCGGAACCATAGGCGGCGAATTCACCCTGAAAAAGTCCTTTGTTTATCCAATATCTACTTATCAGGAATCGAAAAGAGATGCTTCCAGGGCATTATTAAATGCTTTATCTTCGGCGTCCAGAGAAGATGGAATAGGTGTGCAATTTTTACTACGTCCGGCGTATGACGGTTGGTCTAAGGCTTCAGAGTCTCATATTGACGGCATGAAGAAGAATAAGGGAAAGAAGAAGGGCTTTGGCGGTGTTGCTCCTATGGATATTATGGAGGCTCTGTGGAAACCTCCAGAGAATAATGAAAAAGACGGCGGCTCTAATTCTGAGGACAAGCAGCTAACATCTTTAGAGCAGGCGGAAGTGGATGCTATCAGCGAAAAAGCTCGCTATCCTGCATATGAAGTCTTAGTGCGTGTTGTAATTTCGTCAAATACTGCGGCGCGCTCTCAAGTGTTATTAAAAAATATAATAGCAGCCTTCTCGTTGTTTGACTCACCACGCAATAATGGGTTTAAGTTCTCTTTAACTAGGAATGTTGAGGAAATGACAACAGCATATATTATGAGGTTCTTCCCTCAGGAAACTCGTAGTAATATTCTCAACAGTGTAGAAATGGCAACGTTATTTCATTTACCTGGAGCTAATGCAATTCCGACCTCACAAGTTAAGCGACAAATGTCCAAGCAGGTTGATGGACCAACAGATGTTTTGGATGAGGGTTTGTTGATTGGTTATAACGAATTTCGAGGAGTCAAAAAGCCTATTCGAATCGGGACAAAAGACCGCCGCCGCCACGTATATATTATTGGTCAAACAGGCGTTGGTAAGTCTGTCTTGCAGGAAAATATGGCTTATCAGGATATGATGGATGGTCGGGGATTCGCCTTCATTGATCCGCACGGTGATTTGGTTGAATCTTTATTGGGTAAGGTTCCAAAAGAGCGCGTTGAGGATATTATCTACTTTAATCCTGCCGACATGACCAATCCAATTGGTCTGAATATGTTTGAGTTCGACACTCCAGACCAAAAAGACTTTTTGGTTCAAGAGGCGATTAATATGCTGTATGGCCTTTATGACCCAGGGCATACAGGAATTGTTGGTCCTCGTTTGGAGCATATTTTTAGGAACTGCGCCTTGCTGCTGATGTCGGATCCTGCTGGTGGAACGTTTATTGATGTGCCGAAGTGTCTTATTGACCCTGAATTTGTGAAAAGCAAGCTTAAGTATGTGAAAGATCAGCAAGTTATTGATTTCTGGACAAAGGAATTTCCTGCGTCACAGAGGTCAAATGAGGCAGGTGAGGTTATTTCATGGGTTGTATCAAAGTTTGGTCCATTTATTTCCAACGATGCAATGCGCAATATCATTGGTCAGACCAAATCTGGATTTAATTTGCGTGAAATTATGGATAATAATAAGATTTTGCTGGTTAACTTGTCGAAAGGTAAGATGGGTGAACTTAATTCGAAGCTTCTGGGTATTATTTTTGTGATGAAGTTCCAGGCAGCAGCGATGTCTCGAGCGGACATTCCAGAGGATCAGCGAGTTGATTTCTCATTGTATGTTGACGAGTTCCAGAACTTCGCCACTGACAGCTTTGAATCTATTTTGTCTGAGGCTCGTAAGTATAAATTGAGTCTTATTATGGGTAACCAGTTTATGACGCAGTTAACAGATAAGATACGAGAAGCTATTATTGGTAACGTCGGTACAGTTATTTCTGGGCGTATCGGTGTAACTGACGCCGAATTGATGGTTAAGAAGTTCCAGCCGACTTTCGATGTCGACGACTTGGCTAAATTACCAAACTTCCAATCTATAACCTCTGTGATGATTAATAATGTACCGTCTGCGCCGTTTAGTATGAACTGGATACCGCCAATGGGGCAAGTTAATAATCAGCTGAGAGATGCGTTAGTAAGGCTATCTGCTGCTAAATACGGAAGGCCGCGAGCTGTTGTTGAGAAGGAGATATTTGACAGGATTAGAGGTAGTGTACAACCAAAGACGAGTCCTTCTCAATTAGCGCCTTCTGCTAATCAAAAGGCACCTGGTGGGTCATCGTTCTTGGATGAATGGCTAGCGAAGAGGCAACAACTAGGAGGAAAGCCCGCTTCTAGCTCAACAACTGTAAGACCAGCAAATTCGCAAGCTCCACAGGCTTCCTCACAAATACAGAATCCGCAAGGTCGCCCAGGGGTGGTGAGTAATGTGTCTTCTAATATAAATAGCGTAAATGCTACGACTTCTAATCTTGACAGCAAACAGCAAAGTCAACCTTCTGTGATAGATAGTACTGTCGCCAATAAGCCAAATATGTCTATAGCTACAAATAATAACCCTGTCTCTTCTGTAAACGTAAAACCGAGCCAACCTGTAGTTAAGAATCGGCTCGATTTGCGCAATGGTGACGATGACGATAGTGAAGTGATGATTAGCTTGAGATAAGATTCAATATCTATCTAGCTATTTTTCCTGTTGTTGATAAACCCTACTCGAGCGTATTCAATAACAGCGCCGATAGACCAGCCGGCTACAAACAGGATAATAGTTTCTGAACCTGATAATAGATATCCGTATAGTTTGGCGATAAAATACACGACAACAGAAGCTATTGCTCCTAAGGCGCCAGAGATGATTAAGTTAGGGCGGGCAACGGTATTGCCAATTGCGTCACTAGTTTTTTCGACGACTGGATTATGAATGACCTTGCTGAAAGCCCTGGATGGAGCTGATAGTTGATCTTGTACATTTTCTAAAGTCTTCTTATATGAAGCTTCAATATCTTTTTTTGTAAGAGGCTTATCTTCTTTTATCTCTTTAGATTCTTTTTGTTCTTGCTGTTCTTCGTGACGAGCAGCGATTTCAATAGCCTCATGTTCTATGTTTTTGCTTTCAGCGTTTGACTTTTCTTTCTCTACAGCTTCTTTAAGAGATCTTTCGATTTCAGCAGCTCTCTTGTTGCTAAGTTCAGTCAATTCCTTAGTATCGACAGCATTCTCTACGGTAGACTTTAATTTTTCACTCATTTTTCACCTCCTATAAAGTTCCTGCGGACATGTCTCGCCGAATGATTCTAACTTCTTTATTTAATTGACGTGATCGAGCGTAGAAGTATACGACCACGGCTGCAATAATTCCTGCGAACATCATATTCTCGCTGGCACCAGTTTTTGGTAATTGCGAAGTGGTTTGTTCAATAACTTTCGGTGCAGGACAGTCAATTTTTGTACTGACAGTATTGCCAAATGTGTTATCAATCCTACAATCATAAGACATTGGATTGCTTTTACCGCTAGCCATCGCCGGGATGCTATTTTTTATTTGGATGGTAAAGCTGCGCTTCTGGGTTTCTCCTGGCTTGATCTTGATAGGGTTCCATACTAGTACTTTTGCGTTGCCGCTGCCCGCGCTAGCGCCTTTATCATCTGTCAATGTTCCGCCGCCAGCGTCGAATATGTCTGCATATTCTAATAGGTCGCTGACTTGATCTTTGAATGTAAATTCTTCCTCTTTAAGACCTTTGTTTTTTACCGAAAGAGTATAGGTAATTCGATCTCCAGATTTCGCAACCGTAGTTGTTGTGTCAGCGTTATTTTGGGTGAGATTAACTGCGGTTTTTGTCTGTACGAACGAGGCAGAACATCGACTATCGTTAATCCATATAGTAGAGTCGCCTGGGCATGGTTGACATTGAGGATCGTCCTTTAATAATTTAGGGTTTTGAGGACATCTTGCTGGCTCTGGTATAGTAAATGTTTTTACGCAGGCGTCTGAGGTCTTGTCGCCCAGCGAGCTTTTTACTGTTAGAACAACTTTGTATGATCCCGGTGTTTTCTCTGTATAAGATACAATCTTATCGTTGCTTTCTATAGTTTTAACTAGGGTGTTTCCTCGATAAATACTGTATACATATTTTTGAATTGTCGCACCGTTAGCTGCACTGGCGTTAGCAGTAAATTGGTATGTGTCTCCATTATTCTTTATGTCTAGAGCGTTACACGTAGCTACTGGCTGTGGTGGAGTGGAGCAGTTTGGGTATGTGCCAACTTGACCAGTTGGACAATGGTGGTTCGGTGGTGCGAATTTTAAGATTAAGTTGCCACAGTTAAGCATAATTGCAAACCAGCCAGTCCCGGCCGAATATCCAACGAATGCTCTATATGAGAAGCTGCCCCAGAGGTTATGAGGTCGATAGTAGAATGTGCGAGCCCCTCCTTGAGATGTGCGCACTACATATGAACCTTCACCTCTTGATGGTCCAAAATGAGGCGTAAGTCCCCAAGAATAAGTTCCCATGTTACTGTTCAATGTCTGAAGATTACCAGTCGCCGCTACCAAATCAGAGCGGCTAATACCAAGATGATCGTAGAGGTCGTGAATATTATTTGTGTTCGCGTCATAATGAGCCATCAGTTGCTGGCCGCTAGAAATTCCGCCGTAAATGAGGTCGCTGGAATCTGCTGCATTGGCTGATTCTGGCGGTGAAAAAACAGTGAAAGATTGCACGATAAGTGCTAGGGCGGTTAAAATAAGCCCGATCTTTCGAGTAGCCTCTTCTTTACGTAAGCGTTTCGCATAAAAGCCCAAGCTGTGGATCATTGAAGGGCTGTATGGTAGGCGCGAGATAATTTTTTTGAACATTTTGACCTCTTTTATTTTTGTTGTTATATAACTTTAATCTAACTTTAGCATAAGCATGCTGAAAAAGTAAATAGTTTGAGAATATATCTATTTTGATGTATAATAAGGTTGTTGAAAAGAGCTGATAATTCAGATAATAGTGAGGGAGATATGGCTAAACAAACAAATGAACAATCTTATGATGGCTCACAAATCCAGGTCCTAGAGGGTCTTGAGCCGGTTCGTAAGCGTCCAGGAATGTACATCGGTAGTACGGGGTATGAGGGCGTACATCACTTGATTAAGGAGATTGCCGATAACTCAATTGACGAGGCAATCGCTGGTTATGCTACAAAGGTCGAAGTAACTTTGTTAAAGGATGGTGGTGTTCAAGTATCTGATGACGGTCGTGGTATTCCTGTCGATAAACACCCAAAGACAGGTAAGAGTACGCTAGAGACTGTATTAACAATCTTACACGCCGGTGGTAAGTTTGGTGGCGGCGGCTATAAGGTCTCGTCTGGACTTCACGGTGTTGGTTCCAGTGTTGTGAATGCATTGTCTACGCGGATGATTGCTGAAGTTAGGAAGAACGGTAAAATCTATCGCCAAGAATACGCAACAGGCGTGCCTCAGACAGAATTAGAAGTAGTCGGAAAGTCTGATGGTTCTGGTACGACAATTACATTTTATCCAGACCCAACTATCTTTAAGGAGACGGTTAATTTTGACTATAAATGGGTTGTTAATTATCTTCGTCATCAGGCGTACCTTACAAAAGGCATTCACACGTCGGTTATTGATGAGCGAACTGGCGAACGAAAAGCTTTCTACTTTGAGGGCGGTATTCAGAGCTATGTAAAAAACCTGAATATTGGCAAGGATGTTTTATCGGACGATATATTTTACGTCGAGAAGCAGGTTGAAGATTGTATGGTGGAAATTGCGGTTCAGTATAACGACACTTACGCTGAAGTGGTAAAGCCATTTGCCAATAATGTCTTAACTCCTGATGGTGGTACTCATTTGGTTGGTTTCCGAACGGCTCTCACTCGTGTAATTAATGATTATGCGCGCAAGAATAGCTTACTTAAAGAAAAAGAAGACAATCTGACTGGCGATGATATTCGCGAAGGTTTGACGGCAGTTATTCTGGTGAAATTGCCAGATCCTCAGTTTGAAGGTCAGACTAAGAACAAACTTGGCAATCCAGAGATGCGCCGCTATGTAGATCAGGTAATGAGCGAATATTTCGCGTATTATTTGGAAGAAAATCCAGCTACGGCTAAGAAGGTTGTCGGCAAGGCTACGCTGGCGGCGCGAGCTCGTAAGGCGGCAAGAGCTGCGCGCGACAATGTTATACGTAAGGGGGCATTTGAAGGCTTAAACTTGCCATCTAAGTTGACGGATTGCTCATCTCGCAACCGAAAAGATTGTGAATTATTTATTGTCGAGGGTAATTCGGCTGCGGGTTCAGCTAAGGATGGTCGCGATTCAACTATTCAGGCTGTTCTTCCTCTTCGCGGTAAGGTGCTGAATACTGAGCGCGCAAGGTTTGATAAGATGTTTGCTAATGCTGAAATTGTTTCGCTGATTAAGGCTATGGGCGTTGGAATTGGTGACCAATTTGATATCAGCGGCATTCGTTACGACAAGATTATATTTATGACAGATGCCGATGTTGACGGTGCGCACATTTCTACACTTTTGATGACATTCTTCTTCCGATACATGTCTGAAGTAATTGAAGCAGGTCACGTATATTTGGCGAAACCACCTCTGTTTGGGCTGAGTAGAGGAACTGGCAGTAATCGTAAGATAGATTACGTCTATGATGAAGTAGCCCTCGAGCAAAAATTGAACGAAAAGATCAATGAACGCAAGGCTGCTGGTGTAAAGATTGATGAAAATGCTGAGAAATTTAAGCAGGCGGGTTACACGGCACAGCAACGATTTAAGGGTCTTGGTGAGATGGATGCCGCTCAATTATGGGAAACTACTATGAATCCAGAAAATCGAACATTGGTGAAGGTTAATATTGAGGACGCAGAACGGGCAGACGCGATATTTACGAAGCTTATGGGCGATAGTGTAGAATTGAGGAAAAATTTTATTCAAACAAATGCCGCTAAGGTTAATGTGGAAGATTTGGACTTTTAAGGAGGAGATATGGCGGACAATGACAATAAAAATATAGTAGAACCGGAAATTCTGAACGAAGAACCAGAAGTTCGCGGTATTGAAAAGTCGACAGTTGAGCGCGTTATGGAAGATTCCTTCCTTAAATACTCCATGTCGGTTATTATTGACCGTGCTTTGCCGGATGTTCGTGATGGATTGAAGCCTGTTAATCGTCGTATTTTATATGCGATGAATAAGAACGGTTGGCGCGCTCCTCATGCTACAGTGAAGTCGGCAAAGATCGTCGGTGAAGTGATGGGTAACTACCATCCACACGGCGACTCATCAATTTATGACGCTATGGTGAACTTGGCTCAACCTTGGAAGATGCGTTATACGCTGGTTGAGGGTCAAGGTAACTTCGGATCAATGGACGGTGATGAGCCAGCGGCTTCTCGTTATACTGAGGCGCGAATGGATAAAATTGGCGGCGAATTGCTGTCTGATATCGACAAAGAAACCGTTGACTTTCGTGATAACTTCGATGGAACAGAGAAAGAGCCGGTAGTTTTGCCATCAGCCGTCCCAAATATTCTATTGAACGGTCAGATGGGTATTGCTGTTGGTATGGCAACGAATATTCCACCGCACAACCTTGGTGAGGTGGTTGACGCTACAGTCGCTCAAATAGATAATCCTGAAATTACATTAGATGAACTGTTGACACACATTAAGGGTCCTGATTTTCCGACAGGTGCGGAAGTTTATGGTGGTGCGCCAATGCGTCAAGCATATGAAACTGGGCGTGGCTCGGTTACGATTCGTGCGGTTGCGTCGATTGAAGAGCGCAAAAATGGCCGTTACAGTATTATAATCACCGAAGTTCCGTATGGTATGAGCAAGGAAGGCTTTGTCGATAAGGTTCGAGAACTTGTCCTTGCTAAAAAAATAACGCACATTGCTGATGCGCGAGATGAAAGTGCTCGCGGTAAGGTTCGAGTTGTCGTTGAATTGAAGAAAGATGCTTATCCAAAGAAGATTCTTAACCAATTGTATAAATTGACTGGATTGCAGACGTCATTCCATTATAACGTCCTGGCTTTGGTTAATGGTATTCAGCCTAAGGTTATGGGATTAAAAGAGATTTTGGCGGAGTTTATTAAGCATCGTCAAGGCGTTATTCGACGTAGGACCGAGTTTGAACTCCGCAAAGCTAAGGAACGAGCTCATATATTGGAAGGTCTGAAAATTGCGCTTGATCATATCGACGAGGTAATTAAGACGATCCGTGAAAGTTATGACGACGCCGACAAGCGTTTGATGGAGAGATTTGGTCTGTCGGAAATTCAAGCGGCCGCAATTTTGGCGATGCAACTACGACGATTGCAGGGGTTGGAGCGCGACAAGATTGAAGAAGAATTGAAGCAACTTCATGAACTGATTAAGAAGCTGGAGGCAATTTTGGCTGACGAGAACGAGATTTTGCGTGTTGTTAAGGAAGAATTGCTTGCTATGAAAGAAAAGTATGGTGATGAGCGACGCAGTAAGATCATTAATCACGAATTAGGAAAGTTCTCTGATGAGGAATTGATTCCAGAGGAAGAGTCGGTAATTCTACTTACAAGCGAAAATTACATTAAGCGAACTCTTGTAAGTGATTATCGTAGGCAAAATCGTGGCGGTAAAGGCAAGCGCGGTATGACAACCAAGGAAGAAGACGTTATTGATCAAGTTGTTCAGGCGAGTTCGCATGACTATCTATTATTCTTCACTAATATGGGTAGGATCTTCCGATTGAAGGCTTACGAAGTGCCAGTCGCCAGCCTAAGTGCGAAAGGTGTTGCCGCGGTTAACTTATTGCAACTTCAGCCAGAAGAGAAGATAACGGCAATTATCAAGCACGAAAAGAACGCCAACGAAGACGGATATCTGTTCATGGCGACAAAGAAGGGTACGGTTAAGAAGACTCCTGTGAAAGATTACGCCAATGTCCGTACAAATGGATTGATTGCTATTAAATTGGACGAAGGCGATGAACTGCGCTGGATAAAGAGGACGACTGGCGAAAATGACGTGATTATCTCTACGTCTGCGGGGCAAGCTATTCGCTTTAACGAGAAAGATACGCGCCCAATGGGTAGATCGGCTCGTGGTGTCCGTGGCGTAAGATTACGTCCAAATGACTCTGTTGTTGGTATGGATATCGTTACGGGTGACGACCAAACCTTGTTGGTGGTTAGTGAAAAAGGATTCGGTAAACGTACAAAGGTGTCGAATTTCCCAAGTCATAAACGTGGCGGAGTTGGCATAAAAGCCGCAGTTGTAACTGCAAAAACTGGTCCGATTATCTCTGTACAGACTATCGACCCAGAAATAACAGAGGCGTTATTGGTTTCTCAGAATGGTCAAACTATCCGCCTGGGCTTGAGTGATATTAAATTGCTCGGAAGGACGACTCAGGGTGTGACGATTATGCGTTTATCTGACGGCGATGCTGTTTCGTCAATCGGCTTGATGGCGGATCGCCCGCAGGATGAGGGTAATTAATAGTGAAGGTCTTGATAGTCCCAGTAATTGCATGGGCGATATCCCAAGGGTTGAAGCAAGTGTTTCATCTCATGGGGCGTAATCGTCGAGTATTTAGCGGTGATACAAACCCAAAAATACTTCTATCCGGAGGTATGCCAAGTGCTCATAGTGCGATTGTCGTGTCGCTGGCGGTATTTCTGGGGCTACAAGATGGCTGGGATAGTTCTGTATTCGGACTAGCTACTTGGCTGGCTATTATAGTGATGTATGATGCTATGATGGTCCGTTATTCGTCCGGAATGCAGGGTGAAACGCTTAATAAGTTAATTTCGGAGCAGGGTAGCAAGTTGAAAAAACTTCGCGTTGCTCATGGTCACACCCCTGTAGAAGTGGCTGCTGGAGCGGCTATTGGTGTGGTTGTAGCTACCGTTGTATTTTTCGCAACAAAATAATTGTAAAAATCTATTGACCTAGGCAATTATATACTGTAAGATTAGTAACAAGTCTGGTTGCTGGAGTGCGAGTTAAGCAACGATTTACAATCTGTAAAGCGAGGTAAATCATACTTCAGTCTGACTTAAGATGAACTTTAACAATTTGATTGTGCAATATCATCGTCAGTTTATATTTTTGTAGAGC
>ERZ773214.1410-NODE-1410-length-14021-cov-4.397823_pt1 | contig 14021 bp, 16 predicted proteins | sample MGYA00511238_ERZ773214 | MGnify/ENA primary metagenome ERZ773214 (study PRJEB29015, sample SAMEA2738157) | human oral metagenome | biome: human oral; feature: human-associated habitat; material: saliva | place: China | collected 2259 ...
GTACCTTCAACCACTCGGTCACCCTTCCGTACTATCTATGAATTTTGGCGGAGGAGGGGGGATTCGAACCCCCGCTACAGATCTCTCCATACTAACGATTTAGCAAACCGTCCCCTTCAGCCACTTGGGTACTCCTCCAAATTCACTATTTAGTGTACCATAGAAGTGTAATTATTAATAGCTTTATCGTAAATAGGGTATAATAGAATTATGATAAAAGAATACGTCTCTAAAATTACAATAGGATTACTTACAATCGGGTTCGGTATAGTTTTAGCAACCGCTCCAGTTTCTGCATTAGGTGAGGGCGGTGCTCCAGCTGGAATTAGCGCGGCACGCGGCGACAACACACCGTCCAACTTGGCTAATGGTGATTCATCAATCATAAGGCGCGCCATCAACATTATGCTATTCGGCGTCGGCGTCTTAAGCGTCGTTATGCTAATCTTCGGTGGTTTCCGCTACGTAATATCTGGCGGTAAAAAAGAATCTGTCACAAACGCCAAAAACACAATTTTATATGCAATCATCGGTCTACTAATCGCGGTCTTTGCTTACGCCATAATCAACTTCATCCTTGGCGCAGCTTTGAGTGGCGGATCAACCACTAACGTTTAATTGTTCACTGATTCTCATCGTGATATACTAGCGTCATGAACGATAGTCCAGAAAACCAAGACTTTGAAACGCCATCACCTGACAGGATTGATTTAACCGAGCCAATAGCCTGGAACGCACCAGAAGGCGTGCAGGTTCAACGTGGTAAATTGTGGTATGTGTTTTTTGTCATTGTGCTGATAGGATTAATGGCTTTAGCAATTTTAGTGTTTAAGAACTGGACTTTCGCAGTTTTATTGCCAATTATGGCTGTAGCTTTGTTTGTATTGTCAAACAAAACCCCACAAGTAATAAACTACGCGATTAGTCCCAAAGGTATTTACATCGCCGACGTTTTACACGATTTTAGCGAATTTCGCGCATTTGGATTAATTCACGAAAACAACCAACATTCGATTCTATTATTGCCAGTAAAACGATTTTCGCCGGGTTTAACTATTTATTTTTCCGAAGTAGAGGGCGAAAGAATCGTCGATATGCTCGGAGCACGCCTACCAATGCAAGAAATTAAGCCAGACGCCTTAGAGAAGTTTATTCGGCTGATAAAGCTATAGCTTGATTGACTATATTTTATGTGGTAGAATACAAAAGTTCAGTGCTTTATAGCAATGAAAGTACTTTACATTTTTTGTTGCGGCCTTTTCGAAAGGCTGTATGCACCCGTAGCTCAGCTGGATAGAGCGCTGGCTTGCGGAGCCAGAGGTCGTAAGTTCGAATCTTGCCGGGTGTACCAATTAACCTAAGGAGGGGTATGAATTTTATTAAGTACGTAAAATATGCACTTTTAACAATTGCCACGATTCTCGTAACCGCCATTTCAGTCTTGTTAGCAGCAGTAATTATTGAAATGATAACTTGGAATGAAGCCGGCAAATGGATTATTGCATTCTTTGAACTAGCAGGCATTAGTTTACTATTGAGTATTATCTGGATCACTATCGGCACCACGATTGCCAAAGATTCAAAGAAAACTGATAAAAAATAATTCCCGAATTAGTTAGATACGGAGAGGTGCAGGAGTGGTTGAACTGGCCGCTCTCGAAAAGCGGTATGGGGCAACTCATCGAGGGTTCGAATCCCTCTCTCTCCGCCATAGATATTATGAAAATCACCATTATAACAATCGGAAAAAAGCACGAAGCCTGGGTTCAACCAGGCATTTTTCGTTTTTTAGAGCGTCTACGAGCACCTTTTGCTGCGGAAATGATTATTCTACCGCATTCAAGCTTTGAAGGAGACAGAGCGCGCCAGGAAGAGTCTGAGCGTATTTTTTCACGCCTCAATTCGGACGACTTCGTTATTTTGCTCGATGAGCGCGGTAAGAATCTATCATCGCCGGAATTATCTAACCTAATAACCGAACACATCGACAAGCACATTGTCTTCATTATTGGTGGCGCTTACGGAGTTACCAGCGACTTGCGCCAAAAATCTAACGTCGTCTGGTCGCTGTCAAACTTAGTGTTTCCACATCAATTAGTTCGTCTTATTTTAGCTGAGCAATTATACCGCGCCCAAGAAATCCATCGCGGCAGTCATTATCATCACTCATAACTTCGGGCGCCCGTGCCTGGCAATAACCGCAATTTCCACGTGTTTAGCACCATTTTTTCTCAAACATTCCGCCGCCGCTAATACAGTTGAACCAGTTGTAAAGATATCATCAATAATGATATATCGCTTATTTTTATCAACTTTACCCGTAATTTCAAAAAACTCCTTTGCTTGACGTTTTCTCTGGGCGGAAGACTTCGTAAAGTGCTGAGTGACGTTATTTCTGCGCCGGAGCAGGTAACAACACTCTATTTTTCTACGTCGAGATAGTTTAATAGCAATTTTTCGGATATGATCAAATCCACGACGCCGAATATTCTTAGAAATTGTAGGAATTGGAACAATTACCGTTTCTGACGACAGTTCAGGCAGAGCTTCGTCTAAGAATTCGCTTAGTAAATCAGCCGCCGCCTGAACACGATTAAATTTATAATCATCAATGATCTTTGCAACAACACCTGTACGTCGTGAAAAACACCAGATCATATCACAGGGGAGCTTATGTTTTTTACATAAGTTGCCATTCTCCAATAAATCACCACATAATACACACATATCATACTTCCGACTCATGATGTATTTTTTACAATCTAAGCATAAAATACCACCCGTTTTACCACACTTATAACAGTGGTGAGGAGCGATAATTGATAATAGCGTGTCAAACATTGTAATTTTTACGTTTTAAGCCTTTCTCTGTTGATTATAACGCACATTACAGTTATACTAATAAAGACTTTGTCAATGAGCCTATTATAAAAGTGGAGGAAATTATGGCCCGAAAGCAAGATGATACATTACTAACAGAACAGGAATTGGCTGCGGCGTTTATTGATGATGATAACGACGATCTGTTACCTGGTTTTAACGACGACAATAGTAGAAGCAACAGTACACCAGCAACACGATCCGATGACAACTGGGAAGATGAAGCTGATGATGCAATGGGTCAATTGGCTGTTGACGTTTTTGAGACAGAAAACAACCTAGTTATCAAAGCTCGTACTGCCGGCGTAGATCGAAACGACCTAGACGTAAGCATTTCTGACGGTATCTTAACAATCAGCGGCACACTGTCTAGTGGTGACGAAGCAGATGTTCGCCAATGGCACATCCAAGAATGCTACTGGGGCGAATTCAGTCGTACATTAGCATTGCCAACCGCTGTAAATGAAGAAGGCGTTAAGGCAGAATTAAAAGATGGCGTTTTGACAATTACTTTTGAAAAGATAAAGCAAGAAAAAGCAAAGAAGATTCAAGTTCTGTAAAAAATCATTTCACAGAAAATACCGTCACAAGTTGGCGGTATTTTTTTAGCCACAAAAAAAGAACCTCGTCGGCGAGGCTCTTTTTTACCGGTAGGGTAGATTAACCCTTAAACTTATCGATAACCATATTGACGATTGCGTATGCTAAAATAGCAATCACCAGACCGACAATTGCGTACAAAACTGTGTTCTTAGCCGCCTGAACCTTATTGCTATCACCGGCTGAAGTGGTGTAACGGATACCACCCCAGATAAGCATAATAACGCTTAATGCACCAACGGCAAACAAGAATATATTTACAAACTGCTTGACCAAAGCTTGAGGGTCTGAAGTGGTGTCATTTACACCATCTCCCTTTGCGCTAGTAACACCACTATTTAGAGTATAGTCTCCTTCAGCGCTTGCAGCTGGGGCTACAGCCAAAGCAACAGTCGGAACAATCAACATTCCAGCTAAGATCATTTTTAATTTATTCATTGTTATTTTCTCCTTGTTTAATGATATTACTATTATACATTTTTATCTGTTATTTGCAAAACTAATTAGTCTTTACCTCAATTCCAAATTGTCTCAAAATCATCTTAACTATAACCCACGCAAGAACAGCTACAATTAGACCAACTATCGAATAAGTGAGAGCGGTTTGAGCAGACTTCGTTTTTGCGGCATCTCCAGCTGAAGTGATATAGCGAAATCCGCTAAAGATAATCATAACAACGGATAAAACTCCAACAGTCCACAGTAGAAAATTAATCAATATACTTATTAATCCACCTTCACCTGCAATGCTTTTATTTCCCATATCCGCCGTAGTGGCAGTTGTTATACCTTTCTTTACACCATCAGCAGCTTGCGCGGAAACGTTTGTCGGAAGAGAAGCTACTGATATGGCTGAAAATCCAAACACCGAACAAACTACAATTAACGCCGATAATATCATTTTTTTCATTTTTACTCCTTATTATGATTACTAGATTCATCATGCTTAACAGGCTTATTAAACCCGTCAAACACAAAATTGACAATCGCCGAAGCGAATACAGAAACTATTAAGCCAACGACAGCATATAAAATGGTACTTCTGGCTTTTGCAGCCTTCTGAGTATCACCGCTGGAAAGTGCAAACAAAATACCACCAATAACTATCATAATAATCGAAATAGCACCAACAGCCATAAGTAGAACTTCAACGATAGTTTTTATAATACCATTCACCTGATCTTCACCTTTATCTTTATTTTGGCAATAGACAGAGTCTTTACTATCGCCAGAGCAAATATCGATACCATTAGCCGCAGATACCGATGGAGTGAACACTCCAAGAAGCCCAATCATTAGTATTCCAGCCGCCAGGATTTTTGTAAAAATCTTCATCTTAAACCTTTCCTATAATATAACCTGTTATAGCAATCGCGTTAGCAATAATAACCAAACCGATGACTGCATATAGAATAGTATTCTTTGCGCTGGCAGTCTTAGTGGGGTCTCCAGAGGACAGGGAATAGTTTATTCCAGCAATAATAACAATTACAACAGCTATGACACCAGCCACCCAAAATGCCAAATTAACAAACTTCATAATATCTACACCATTATTCTTCGGCACACCAAGACTATCAGCACTCCCCAACAATCCAGCAAAAAATTCCATATATCTCATTTTATACTCCTATATTTGATGATATAAAGTTAACCAACGCAACAGAAGCTAGGGCAATAACCAAACCAATCGCGGCACTCATAATAGTTTTTCGTCCATGAGCAGCCTTATCTGAAGCTCCGTTACTGGTCATCATCAAGAAACCACCGTACATGATATATCCAACAGTCGTGTAGCCAATAAGTTGCAACAAATCATCAACGATATTAAGCGCGATTTTCCAAATATAGTTAGCTTGAGAATTAGTGTCTGTGCCTGGACTTTTAAGGGAACAGTCATGGTCGTTATTAGTTAAGCCGCTATACCATGGTTTTAACGTTAAAATTTTCCCCTTATTAGAGCATGCATCACCACCTTCCGCAAAAGAAACGCCCGGGAAAGTTATACTCGCCCCAAACGACCCCATAATCATTAAAGACATTGCTATTATAATCTTCTTCATTAATCGAAAACCCCTCCTGGAATAATAAAGTTAGTAATTGCCACCATGAATGCAAACATTATTATCCCAATAACAGTATTCGTCCAGACTTCGCGTGCTTTTTTTATCTTATCTGGACTACCCTCAGAAGTGGTATATAAGAATGCCCCGTATATAACAGCACCAACCGCCGCGACCAAAACTCCAGCGGTTAAGATTTTAATAACTTGTTTGATTATGTTGATAATTGCCGTACTACCCGTGCCATCACAAGAAATAACAGAGGTTTCCGCGCCACCGCAACTGCCGGCAGCTAAAGCTATTCTGGGTATAAAAACGCTCCCTGCGATTACTGTTGCGATAAATATACTGACTACAATATTTCTTTTTGTCATAAAATTTTCTCTTATACCTAAATTGTAAAATAGTCAAGCGAAAAAAGCAAACATTTTCCTTGAAAAGACAGAAGTAATCTGATAATATAAGGGATATTGATATGCGCTCGTAGTGAAGTTGGCCTATCACGCCTCCCTGTCACGGAGGAGATCGCCGGTTCGAATCCGGTCGAGCGCGCCACAGATATTTTCACCCTGATAGGGTGTTTTTTTATGGAAAATATACCATTTTTATTGCATTTTTGTACAATTTGTGTTATGATATCGCCAATTGGACTGGAAGGTCTAAGGAGTTTTTATAATAAAATACCTGACAATGTCAGAGGAAGGATCCCAAGCGTTATGGTTCGAAATCGTGAACAATTTAACCCAAGCGATTCAAAGGAAGCAAACCCTCTACTAAGAAAAGTAAGAAAAGCTATAGCTACGCTCACTATTGCTGCCGTCAGCACATTACCACTGTCAGCCTGCAGTGAGACTCACAGCGAGCCAACTCCAGACACGACAACATCTACAGCGCAGGAAACGCAGAATCCAACATCAACTTTAAGCCCAACCCCATCTCCTGAAGCCAGCACAACTAAGGCTGAGAAAAACATACCTCAAGAAATAATCGACAAATATAAAGACGTAAATTTATCTGACATCAGAGGTCTTTTAGAAAAAGAAAAAAGTGGTGAAGAAGTTAGCTATAGTGAATGGCGAGCTACTTTCACTAAAACCGTAAACGAAAACTTTATACCAGAAGCCAATCGAATACCTGCAGATAAATACGAAAATGTATATACTAACAAAGATAATCTAGCCAAAGATCTAAGTCCTGTCATCGAAAATAATATTATAGGTATATTAGCCCTTGGAAGTATACGCCAAGACTCTGTTAAATACGGCTATCCTTTCTCTGTAGAAGAAATGAAAATCATAGACAAGGGTGTACTCAATACAATTACAGTTGCTCAAGCTAAATCTTTGTTATCTTCTCTAACTGTATACAATAAGAATGACCATGTTCCTAATATATACGATATAGGAGATATTACAGACATTACTATAGAGGTCATTGCTGAAAGCACGGGCAAAAACTATAAAGGTGAAGAGATACCATATACCTATTACACGTCTGACCCTTATGAAAAAGGGACCCAGAACCATTGTAGTGTTGGAAAATCTATTGCAAGATGCATGGAAACCGAAGCTGGCGTAGATCTTGGACCAAATAAATCTCCGTCTGGAGCCGGTTCTATATATGAAGCTAATACTATAGAGATATCTAAAATATATAAAATATCCTTTAAAAATACTGACGGCGAGCAACGATCTATACTTTTTGTAGTTAGAACGTTTGTTAACGGTGACACAGATCCAAATAACTTAAATGTCCCCGGAACTCAGCAGGTTAGTAGTGATTTACATAACGTAGATTTCACTGACGTCGGCAAAGGAATATATATGACACCCGTAATGGCTGGTTGTGGTGTATTGTCTAACTCCAACATGAACATCCCTTTCCTGCAGAAGGCTGGTGTTGAAGTAGCACCTGGCTCTCTCTCCGAGGTTGCAGAAGCTTTTAAAAATATAAATAAGTAGATTTTTAATCTATTCCTTGCATAAACACCTTCATATGTGATTAAATGAAGGTGTTTATGTTTATTGGGAAGCAGGTGATTAAAAAGGTGGGGCGACTCAAGAAGCCTATTATAATTTTGTGTGCGTTTGCACTCTTTATATTACCGATAACAAATATTTTATCAGCCCATCCCGCGTTAGCTTCAAAAGACCCGAGCAGGTTCGGTAATCTAAAAGAGAATGACCAATACAAGTTCTTCACGTACGCCTCTGCTATGGCAAAATGCTTCAATAATAGACTTCTACCTGTACACAATGACGTTGATGACCAGATGTTGAATGATAATGTAGTATTCTCGCGGTGGACGGATGAATGGGTTTATGTAGGTACATATCCAGAAGTAAAGGGGTTTAAGGAGGGTGGAATAAGCTGTACCAATACAGGATTTCAGCAAGAGGCTTTTAATACATTTGGAATTTCACCAAATGAGTTGCTGTGCTATATGGGCTTCCCAAAGGATGGTTTAGGAAAGAATGATAGTGATGCAGAACATGAAAAATGTGCTGCCCTAGGATTAACTAACGATTTCACCTATAGTAGTACACCTGAGAATGGCGAAGAGAATTTTTTAAACGCGCTTACGACATTAACAGGATATGATCGCAATGTAGCAGAAAAAAACGCTTACATAAAATATAGAAAATATTCAGACTGGATTAAGGGTTGTGTGGATGGTGAAGCAACCAGTAAGTCTGACGGCACATGGAAGGTTTCTGTCGTTAACATAGACGCTAAAAAGGTTGATAGGATATACAAGCCAAAAGGAAAATCTGAGTACTTGTATGACGGGTCATATATTACTAATCATTATAAAGATAAACCTGAATTTTCATGCAAATCAATTGAAAGTGAACTGGCAATTGCAGCTAAAAAATATTTAAATGTTCTAAAAGCACAGGCAGTATCTACTGCCTGTGCAGGACTGGCGGGTGAAAAGCTTAAAGCCTGCAAAGACGGCGCAAACCATAAGAGTGATACTGAATACTGTGGAACAAAGTATGCTGGTGATGAAGCAAGTATAAATGCCTGTAAACAAGGTCAGTCTGCCAAAATTGAAGCCCCAGAAGAAGAGGAAGGTGGCGAACCAAAAAACTCCTGCGGTATTGATGGCGGTTTAGGCTGGCTAATCTGCCCCGTAATGACATTCGTAGCTATGATTAATGACGCAGCCTACGGTGCTATTTCTGGATTTTTAGACATAAAGCCAACTATACTCTCCAGTGGAGATAATTCTGGAGCAAAGCAAGGTTGGGATTTTTTCCGCAATATAGCCAACGCTATATTCGCCTTAATATTCTTATGGATCATATTTTCTCAAATCTCTAATGTTGGCGTTAGTAATTATGGCATTAAGAAAATCCTGCCTCGCTTAATAATAGGAGCTTTACTAGTTAATTTATCTTATTATCTTTGTCAGATTTTTGTAGACTTATCTAATATATTAGGGCATACATTAAAAGACGCCTTAGAAGCTGGAGCGGGAAAAATAGGTACTGAATCTGAAGCTGCCGGATGGATTAGTCCTATTGCCGCTGCCCTAGTGGGTGTTGGCGGAGTAGCTGCATTTGCCGCCTTAGCTATTGGAATCCCCACTCTTGCTGCTGGATTCTTTGCAATCATGACAGTGTTTATTATTCTAGTAGTTAGACAAGCAGGTATTATATTACTAGTTGCCATATCTCCAGTAGCATTTGCTGCTTGGCTATTGCCAAATACAGAAGACTTATTTAAAAAATGGATGAAAATGTTCCGGGGACTGCTATTAGTATTTCCTATAATATCTTTATTGTACGGGGCAGGAAAATTAGCTGGTGCAGTGTTAGCAGCGAGTGCGACAGTTGATCCGAATAATCCAGATGAGACTATGCACCTGGTTGCTTTAGCAGCCACTACTATGCCACTCATCGCCACACCTTTCGTATTGCAAAGCTCCTTAAGTTCACTAGGTAGTATTGGCGCAAAGATAGGAAAAATGAGTGCTAATGCACATGGTCGATTCGCCGGAAATGTAAAAAGCACAGCAAAAGGACGTGTTGACAATTCTGTTATTGGCGATACGAAAAGAAAATATTCAGACTTCATAAATAGAAAACGCGCAAGCATGCGAACGGGTGATTTTCGCACAAAGATAGATACTGGTAAGGTTGGTCGATTCATGGGTTGGGATAAAGGTGGAGCACGCGCCCGCGCAACTGTAGCTAAGGCGTTTGAAAGCGACGTTGAAGACGCGTCCACAATGTTGCAAGGTATGACATCGGACGATATAGCCAAGATAGCCAACGGCACAGACACAAAAGCCTCAAAAGCTATGCGCGCAGCTGCCGTTGACCATATTATGGCTAATGGTAGTTTTGAAGAACGTATGGAGGTGCTGAGTAGCCTAAAAGGTGTAGACACTTCTATAAAACAACGAGCGATTAAAGGTTCATTTGCAAAGGGAGACAATAATATCATAGGAAACAGCTTCGGGAATGATATCCTCGAAGATAAAGTTGGAAATATTACTGATCTAAAGAATATGGCTATAGATAACGCTGCAGGTGGTAATTTACAAGCAGAACACTTAGTGCAGAATGGTGGGGCAACCGGATGGCTATCTAAAGCTATTGCCGATAGTAAGAATGAAAAAGCTTCGGCTGCATTTAAAAAAGCAGGAGAAGTTGCCGTATCAAATCCAAATACTGCGAAAAATATAAATCAAACAATATCCGATGCGTTAAGTGCTCACGGAGTGGTTGTCGAGAATACGCCACAGAATACATCCTCCTCTAATTCTCAACAGAACAGCCAGGGCAGCAGCTCTCAACAATCATCACAAAATAACCAACAGAATAATAGTAGTTCTGGGGGCTAATTATTCCTACTACAGAAGATGTTAATAAATACGGCAAATAAATACAGCATAAGGCATTAAGCAAGAAAAAATCATACACAGCTTCTTCTCTTGACTTTTTCCATCAAAAATGCTAATATAACCGCAGATGGAGTGGTTAATTTCCCGTAAGCAGCTTCTTAATAAGTGGCTGCAGTGGTTCGTGTTGCTGATAGCAGGGATGCTGGTGGGCATTTTTCTTAATACCTTAACACACTCAACCTCTGTTTATGCCGTAGACGCAGAATGGAGCGGTCATAATTTAACCTATAATAAAGAAAAATATACAAAGGTAAGTGATGATAAAAAGATCAAACAATTTAACCTACCGGATAATTCGCTTGTTTATATTAATGAAGATAAGAATAAAAAAGAAACCAAGGTTATTTATTTCCCATCAAGCGAAATATCTTCACTAAGTTCCGCGACTTACGCGGTTTATTCATTTACGCCACCGAACACCTACGAACAAACCAGCACTTCAACTATTTCAATTGAATCGCCATCTGAAAATTCAACCAGCACTTCCTGTGATGTACAGGGAATAGGGTGGTTTATCTGTCCAGTTTCTAACTTGCTGGCTGATGGCATTGATTTTATGTACAGCGCACTTCAGGAATTCTTAAAAACTAAGCCATTAGAAACAACCAACCAAAATAGCGGAATTTATTTGGCGTGGGTCATTATGCGCAACATCAGCAACGTGGCGTTTATTGTGGCGTTTTTGGTGATTATCTACTCACAACTGACCTCCGTAGGAATTAGTAATTATGGTGTCAAAAAGATGCTTCCTAGGTTAGTAATTGCGGCAGTGCTGGTCAATTTATCGTTCACGTTTTGTGCTGTATTGCTAGACTTGTCAAACGTAACTGGTTACGCTTTCCAAGACGCTTTCATGGGGATTAAAAACACAATATCCACCGTAGGAGAAAATACGGGCGTAGGTTGGACATGGTCAGAAGTTATTGTGATGATACTATCCAACGGAGCTTTAGCTGGTGGAGTGGTCGCAACAGTAGCCATGGGGGCAGAGCTGCTACCATTGGCACTATCAGCATTAGTGGGAATAGGCCTAGTGCTTCTCTTAGTGCTTCTAATTATGGCAGCACGTCAAGCTTTAATTGTAATCTTAATTATCATTTCACCTTTAGCCTTCGTTTGTTATTTACTTCCTGGCACAGAAAAATGGTTTAAGAAATGGCGAGACTTATTCTTCACGATGTTAGTATTTTTCCCAGCATTCGCTGTAGTGTTCGGTGGAGCTCAATTGGCAGGAATAATAATTATCCAAAACGCTACAGGAGCAAATGGTGGAATAATGCAGATTTTAGGAATGGTAGTTCAAGTTATACCATTAGCTTTAACGCCTATAATTCTGAAACTTAGCGGCGGAGTATTAGGTAAATTTGCTGGGTTTGTTAATGATAAGAATAAGGGATTATACGACAGGTCTAAGAACTATGCTAAAGGTCGTCGTGAGACCATTAAAAACAAGAAGTTAGCTAATGCCAATATGGCGCGATTCAACCCAAATCGTTTACGCCGTTGGGCGGATCATAAAGGTAGAGCACTCAAAAAAGATCTGGAAACTTCACAGAAAAATGCCGAGAATTCATTTAGAGATACAGCCAGGTATAAGAAGTTAGACTTAGACGCCAGACAGGCTTCCAGGCGTGCAGATCTGTTATCCGCACAAGATGACAATCGCTACACCGAAGCTACGCTGGGTCACGCACCAACTGATACGTATGGGAAGAGACCTCTGTACGATCGCGCTCTACGAACCGTGATACCTACCTATGCAACTCGACAAGATTTGAAAGCTCATCAGCAGCAAGCTGCATTCATGAATGATATTAAAGACCTAGAAACCGAAATTGCAACAGCGGGTCTGATCAAGAACAACGCTCAACGCCAACAGCACAGTGAATTTGCAGAACAATTGATAAACAGCAAGGAACTTCGAGAAAAAGCTGGCGGTCACGTATTCAAGGATAAGAACGGTAAATTAATCGGAGCAGACGCGGCACTAGCGTCAGCTATAGCAACCAGCCGTAGCGAATATGCCAAGTCAGTCGATGAGGCTCGTCAAATCATAGAACACTACGGACTAAGCTCGGAGCAAAGACAAGATTTAGCTTTAGGTAGAAAAACCATACCTCTTCCTGGCGGAGTAATATTGGGTGGAGACAGTATATTTGTACGTGAAGCCTCAATCAAAGAACAGGTTAAATATGGCACTGCGACAGAAGTAGCTGAACTTCTCAGCGAATTACCACTTGAATTCCGCTCCGTCTTAGCTTCATCGTTAGCGGAATCTGGCATAAAGAACAGAGCATCCTTCATGGGTGGTAAGCTTATCGATGATGTGGGTAAGGGAGAGATTGGAAATAGAGGTGACCTCATGAATCACTTCGCCGAATGGCTAGAGGGCGGTAAGTACAAGCCAGAGACTTTAGCACCGACAGATGCTGACGCTGTTAAATTGTTAATCGAAGCTGTAAATACTACATCTGTGATTACTGATAAGAGACGTCAAAAACTTAAGAAAGTCATCGACACTATTCTTACAAATGAAAGACTATCTGCAAACATAACAGATGCCGCCAAAGAGCAATTTGAGAATTTCCGAAACATACTATAATAGCTGTGATTTTGATATAATATAAGCAGTATGTCGGTGTATAAAGTTCCTCAAGATGTCGAGGCGGAGGACAAACTGCTCGGGCCGTTTAGTTTCCGACAGTTTGTGTTTTTAATTATAGCTGTTATCGGAATCGCTATTGCGTACGGTTTGAGTACAATTTTACTACCTTTGGCAATAATTCCTGTGCCGATAATTTTATTCTTTGGAGCACTGGCTTTACCGCTTAAAAAAGATCAGCCAATGGAAGTTTATTTGGCAGCAGTCATTTCTTTTATGCTAAAACCAAAAAAGCGGCTATGGCAGCCTGATGGAATTGAAAGATTAGTCGAAGTTATCGCGCCAAAAGTCGAGGAGAAGACTTACGGTAATAATTACGATCAAGCCGAAGTCCAGCGAAGATTGTCGTATTTGGCGAATTTAGTAGACAGCCAGGGCTGGTCAATTCGTGGCGTCAATAATCCAAATAGCTCGATGCGTGCTGACTTGTTCAACGAAGGACAAGCAGCTAACGACATATTGGATGAAAATAGTGCTACGGCGCAAAATATCAATCACTTAATAAATCAGTCAGATGTTCGTAGGCGACAAGAAGTTATCCAAAAGATGCAAACAGGGCAATCTGCTACGCCACCTCCTGCGCAAACACCTCAATCAGATAATCCTACTCCAGCCGCACCACTACAAATGAATCCGTACCCAACAATGCGTCAATCTGTATTAAATCCAGTGTCCGGACGGCCTGCCGCGAGCGCTCCAGCGCAAACTCAACCGACAACCACGCCGCAAACTAGCGTAAACGAGGTGCCACCTGCTATAATAGAACTGGCAAATAACCGCGACCTCTCAATTGAAACGATTGCGCGTGAGGCAAATCGAATTCAGCAAGAAAATAAATTATCAGATGAGGAAGTGGTGATTTCATTACGTTAGGTGGGGTTTATGCAACCAGAGTTACAAA
>ERZ773214.1414-NODE-1414-length-14002-cov-3.019502_pt1 | contig 14002 bp, 11 predicted proteins | sample MGYA00511238_ERZ773214 | MGnify/ENA primary metagenome ERZ773214 (study PRJEB29015, sample SAMEA2738157) | human oral metagenome | biome: human oral; feature: human-associated habitat; material: saliva | place: China | collected 2259 ...
GGAACTATTCCCTGTTCTCAACAATTCGCATCGGTTGCGAAAAAAGAAGTTCCTAACCTACAACGATGAAGATCCTAATTTCAAGCGACAATAACTGAACGACAAACAACACGCGCCCAACTGAGCGAATTTTCACCGTGGTGAAACAAACGTACGCTCGTGAGCGTACAACCTTTTCATCACGATAAAAAGATCTTACGCTCGTGATGAAAAAGGTGCAAACCTAAGTTTGCTTTGAAAAATGTGGACACAAAGGTTGCCTTTTCACATTGAAAAGGCGGCGAAGAATGGGCCTTTACGGCGAAACGTCAAATGTAGGGTTTCAAACTTCGGCTGTGCTTGAGCGAATGGCGCCGGTGTTGTGCTTAAAATGCGATGAAATGGGCATTTTTTTACATATATAGCACTCAAAAACAAATGATACTATTGGCCAATCGGTCAATAGTAGAAATCAACAATGACAGGGAGATGATCTGAAAAGCCGCCTTGATAGAAAGATCCGAGAAAGGAGCGATAAGGTACAACCCCATGGTCGCCTGCATCGTATTTAAGGAGTGGAGCATCGGTGAAAATGAAGCAATCTTTGGGCGATGTGTGCAGCCCTTCGGTCGTAAGGAGTCGATCATTGACGATAATTTGATCCAATTGCGCCCATCGGCCTTGAAATTTATGCGTTCCTCGAATGCCATTTGCGGCTTTTAAGTCGGCGGTTAGGACGCACAAAAACGGCGGTTGAATCGCCTCGGCCCATTTTCGGGCTTTCAAGACGGTAGCTATGGACGGGTCAGTATGTTCATCGTTGAAATCGCCCATAATGACCACTTTTCGGTCGCGTCCGTCGCGTGTTAGGCTGTCAATTTCCTGCCGCAATCGCTGCGCTACCCGACAGCGGTAAGGCATAGTGCGCCGTACGCCACCGCGGCGGCTGGGTAGATGGACCACAAAGACAGAAAGCGTATCGCCCGAAGGCACAAGTCCGCAGACGTGCAGGATGTCGCGCGTAGGATTTTCGTGCTTGTTGGCCGGCATCACGCGCAGCGTATCCATATAAAGGAGATGAAAAGCCGACGGCTGATAGAGCAGGGCTACATCTATGCCGCGCCGGTCCGCGCTTTCCGTCATACAATAGCGATAGTTGAAGCTATGGAGTCGTGTGTGGTGCAGTAGGTCTTCGATAACACGTGCGTTTTCCACCTCGCACAAAGCTACGAGTTTGGGCGGCTGCATTTCTCCGACGCCGGCAATAACGGAGGCGATGCGACTCAACTTGGCGCGATATTTAGGCGTATCCCAGTGGAGGCGACCCGTAGGGAGGAAGTCGAAATCCTGCTTGCCCTCATCGTGAATCGTATCAAAGGCATTTTCTACGTTGTAGGTCATCACGCGAAATCGGCTTTGCGCGCCGGCCGTCAGTAGGCAGAGGTAGAAAAAGACGAAGAGCAGGCGCTTCATTGGCGGTCTTCGGCTTTGCGTAATACGCGGCAGGGATTGCCAACCGCCACTACGCCGGACGGAACATCGCGCGTGACGACGCTACCTGCGCCAATGACGCTGCCCGCACCGATGCAGACGCCGGGAAGGATGCATACTTGTGCGCCAATCCAAACGTTGTCTTCTATATAAATGGCTTCGTTGCGTTCCAAACCTTGATTGCGCAGCTCGACAGTCAAGGGGTGGATGGGGGTATTAAAACTACAGTTGGGGCCTACAAAGATGTGGTTGCCGATAACTATGGGCGCGCCGTCGAGCATTACGCAACCTTTGTTGATAAAGACGTGATCGCCAAGTGAAATATTACAGCCGTAATCGACCATAAAAGGGGGTAGGACGGTGCAATCGCGACCTACGCGCCCCAAAAGGCGGCGCAGGAGAGCATCGCGCGCGTCGGTCTCGGCGGGATGCAGGCGATTGTACTGATAACTTAAGTCTTGGGCCTCGTCGTGCAGGCGGCGAAGTTCCGGATGTTTTGGAGGATTGTGCCATTGTCCGCCCAAGGCTTTCTCTCTTTCTGTCATTAGAATAAAAAGTTAGAAGGTCGTGGTATGTATTTGGAAAGGAGCTAAAAATAGGCGGTTTCATCGGGCTTTAATGCCCATTTTCTGGTTGTACATTATGGTTGCTCACCTGCCAAACGTTGGAGAAAGGGAGCGTCTCGTCGTGACTGACGAGCACGATGGCGCAGTCGTCTTGCAAACGAAGGAGAAGTTCGTACAAAAAAGTTTTACCGGCGGCGTCAAGATGCGTATCCGGCTCATCCAAGAGTAGGAGATCGGGGCGGGAAACTATGGCGCGGGCCAATAAAACCCGTTGCCACTGGCCGCCACTCAAATCGGAGATAGGCCGGGAGGCCAACTGCTCGATGGCTAACTGATGCAGGGCTTCGCGAACGCGATCGTCGGCATCGGGCGAAAAGCGCGACAGCAATTTTTTTCGGTTTTGCAGGCCGGAGCGCACAACGTCGTAAACGCGCAAAGGAAACTGGCGATCAATTTTTCGATACTGCGGCAAATAACCTAAACGCAGGCCGGGCGCACGGCGGATCTCGCCTTTCGTGGGGCGCAATAAGCCGGCGAGTAAACGCAAGAGTGTCGTTTTTCCGCCGCCATTTGTGCCCCTCAAAACGATAAAATCGTGCGGTTTAATCGCGATATTGACGTTTTCCAATACGACTTTGCCGTCGAAAGCAAAGGTTACGTCGCTGAGACTTACTAAACTCATTGTGCAGCTAAGGATTTTGCGATCGCAATGGCTTCATTGTCCCAGCGATAAGCCAAGGGATTGATGATGACAACGCGGGCGCCGGTGGCTTTTGAAATGGGTTTGACGGAGCGCCCCTTGAACTCGCGCGGCAAGAATATGATGTGGACTTCGGCCGCTTTGGCTTCCGTGATGATCGTAGCGAGATGATCGCCCGAAGGCTCTTTGCCGTCTTGCTCAATCGTGAGTTGGTGGAAGCCATATTCGCTGGCAAAGTAGGCCAAAGCAGGATGATAGATTAAAAAATTGCGATATCGTACCTTGCTAACCATAAGTCGTATGCGGCGATCGACTTCGTCGGCGTGGCGCTCGAGTTCTGCCAACTTCTTTTTGTACACTTCGGTGTGTTTGGGGTCGTTCTTGCAGAGTGCATTGCAGACATTGCGGGCCATCTGCACGACATTCTTAGGCGACATCCAGATGTGCGGGTCTGTAGAATCGCTGTGACCCTCGTGTTTTGCAGCCAGAAGGGATATTCCGTCGGACACGGTGTATACTTTTAGCGTCGGGGCGGTCTCTTTCATGCGTTCGAGTTGCTGCCTTTCAAACCCGAGCGTGCCGATAGCAAAATATAGCCGGCTGTTACTTACGTCCATCAGCTGTTTTGGTGTGGGTTCGTAGGTTTCCGGACTTGCTCCGACCGGTGTCAAAGTAACAACTTTGTAATAATCGCCGGCAAGGTGTTCGACAATATTGCGTAGGGGTTCGATGCTGACGGAGATGAGCGGTTTATAACCCGTCTTGTCGTTTTTACAAGTCCAGAAGAGTGGAATCAAAAGCAAGAGAAAAAGGAATCTGATGCGCATAGTGTTGAATTTTTTTCGCTTGGGCGGAGTTGGAAATGGTTCCGGCCGGTGCGGCGGTCTTTTGTGCTTATTTATTTTCAAGCGCGAAGCGCGTGAGTGTTTGGCGAACGTGAAATAATTCTCGGCGGCCTCGATTCGGCACGCGTTGGATTTATAATATACTCGGTCGTGTTTGTTAAAATGAGACGTAGGAGCTGACGATCACTGCGTAGCGCGTGAATTTACCCAAGGCAATCGTGAACGCAGAGTAGAAGAGGTTGGTGCGTAGAAAGCCCATCGAGACTGTGAGTATGCTGCCCAAGATTGGCACCCAGGCCAACAAGCCCGCCCACGCGCCGTATTTGCGTACGTGCCGCAATCCTTTGTGTAGATCCTGCGGCTTCACTTTTGCATATTTCTCGATCCAGTCTTCTTTTCCTTTTGTTCCGATCCAGTAGTTAAACATTCCGCCTAAAAGATTGCCAATGGTGCCCCAAATAAGCAGCCCGACGGGATCTGCACCGGCGGCTAAAAGCCCCAGCAATACGACCTCCGATGCAAAGGGCAAAAAAGTACCGGCTAAAAACGCGGCGATAAACATTCCGAGTACGCCGTGTGCGATTAGAAAATCTGTGATCTCTGTCATATCATCTCCAAGTTTGATTTTTTACGCCCAGCCAAAGATTGCCTGCAAGCCGTAATTGTATATGCCCAATGCGATCAAGCCCAGCAGCCAGCAGATAAACCAAACGTTCATCAACAGGCCCCCGCGCGCCAAAGCGAAGTAGTGCGCGATCAGCGGAGAAGCCACCACCAAGTAAAGAGGCATTATTATACAATAATGATGTGGCAATAATACGCCGCCTCCGGCAATAGCCAGTTCGAGAATGATCAGCACATAAAGAAACACACGTGTGCGAATTTTATCGTTGAAGCTGGTACGGACGAAGTGGAGCGTACTCAGCAGCGCCAAAAGGCTGAGAAAACAGAAACTTGCTACGTGCGGCAGCGGCAGATGTTGGAAATCGGGCCAAGTATATTGTAAAAACGGGGTAAATTGTTGCTCTAATTCTTCCAAACGGTTCATCCAAACGAGATAGCCGGCGTAAAACCAATAGGGAACAACCAAACCGAAGAGTCCGGCAAACAAGGATCGCCACGTGAGCGTGTGCAAAACGAGGGCCATCGTCACATAAAAGAAAACCGACAGCACAAGTAGCGGCGGGAAAACCAAACTTCCGATGGAAAGGAAGAAGAAAGCGTGAAACGTATAATGCTCGGGGCGATATTGCTGATAAGAACCGAAGAGGCAAAACGAGGCCGGCAGCAGCCCTATGGCGGGAATCAAATTCGTTCCGGCCGGATGGAGATCCGGCAGCGCTGCAAATAGCGTCAAAAAAGTGGCACTTACGAGGCGCGAACGTATGCGTAGAAGTTGAAAACGATTGTTTAACTCGCGCAGCGTATAGGTTAAGGCGCAGACAATCGCAAAGCCGCCCCACAGCCACGCGCTGCGCGGATCGGGAAGCACCCAAACTAAACCGGCAATGACGGCCACAAGCGGCAGCGTCAGCATACTTTTGGCCGATCGGTTGCGAAAGTCGTCCATCCTGTTCCTATCTATATAATAATGTGTGCGGCTTTTAGCCTTAGGCGTCTATGATGTCTTTGCCGATGTCGCGGCGGAAATATTTCCCCTCAAAGTCAATGGCCTCTGCGCCGCGCATCGACTTCGCCAAAGCTTCAGTCGCCGTTGCGCCGTAGTTGCTTACCGCTGCGACGCGTCCGCCTGCCGTCACGAGTTGTCCGTCTTTCAGCGCCGTGCCCGCGTGAAACACTACGCCGTCCGCTTGTTCGCCGATCGTCATCGGAATATTTTTACGATAAGCCTCGGGATAGCCGCCACTGACGCACATCACGCAGACCGCAGGTCGCTCATCGAAGACCACTTCGCGGCGATCCAGGTCGCCTTGCGCCACACCCTCAAAAAGTTCGACAAGATCACTCTTCAGTCGGAGCATAACCGTCTCCGTTTCGGGGTCGCCCATACGGCAGTTGTATTCAATTACCTTTGGCCGGCCATCGCAATTGATCAAGCCGAAGAAGATAAAGCCGCGGTAGTCCAAGCCGTCAGCCGCCAAGCCTTCGACCGTGGGCCGCACGATCTCATCTTCTACGCGTTGCATCCATTCTTTCGTGGCAAAAGGTACGGGCGAAACGGAACCCATACCGCCCGTGTTCAAGCCCGTATCGCCTTCGCCGATGCGTTTGTAGTCTTTAGCTTCCGGTAAGATTTGGTAATGCTTCCCGTCAGTCAAGGCAAAGACCGAACACTCTATGCCCGACAAAAATTCTTCTATGACAACCTGCGCACTGGCTGCCCCAAAGCGCCCCGAAAGCATCGCTTTGAGTTCGCTTTCAGCCGTTTCCAGATCATCGAGGATCAATACGCCCTTACCGGCGGCCAAACCGTCAGCTTTCAAGACGTAAGGGGGCTTGAGGGTCTTTAAGAAACGGCAAGCTTCCTCAAATCGGTCTGCGCCGAAGGTTTGATAATCGGCCGTCGGGATGTGATGGCGGCGCATAAAGGCTTTGGCAAAATCTTTCGAGCCTTCCAAGCGTGCGCCGGCGGCACTCGGTCCGATAAGGGCAACGTGCTGCAACTCCGGCCGACTGCGAAAATAATCTACAATGCCTTCTACGAGTGGCGCTTCGGGGCCTACGACGACCATATCTATTTTATTTTCAACGACGAAGCGTCCCACTTCGGGAAACTTCATCGGGTCGAGCGCCACGCAAGTCGCTATTTCGGCCATTCCGGGATTGCCCGGGGCTACAAACAAATGGTCCAATTTTTCGCTCTGCGCGATTTTCCACGCCAATGCGTGTTCGCGGCCTCCGCTACCCAGAAGTAGAATATTCATAATCGCAGTTTATAAGCAGTAAATGTTTCAGTTCGATTACTCAATGTCGGCCTTTCCGCGCGCAGCGGCCTCTCCCGCGTTCGAAGCACTTGTCGGAAGGGGGCGCAACGCTAAATAGCGGTCAGCGAAACCGCAAATTTTGCGACCGATCGGCTTTATATGCAAAAGTAGTAAAAAGGTTTGGAAAATGCCTCTTTATGTTTTGATACCTTTCTCCCTACCTGCCTCGCTGAGCACTAAGTGCTTAAACGGCTCGCTTCCGCTGCGTCGTCTCTTGCGCCCTTGGCCGCCTGCTTTGTTCGCTTTGTTGGTCCACGATATTTCGTTATTCGTTCTGTTTTTGGCGGTTTCATCGGTTTTTGGCTTGATTTTTTCGGTCGCAGCATTGGATTTTAGATGCGCAGGTTTGAATCAGTCGTCTTTTCATCGTGAGGGGAAAGGTTTTTCATCACGATGAAAAGGTTGTACGCTCACGAGGGTACGTATTTTTCACCACGGTGAAAATTCGCACAGTTGGGCGCGTGTGGTTTGTCGTTCAGTTATTGTCGCTTGAAATTGGGACTTTCATCATTGTAGGTTAGGAACTTCTCTTTTTGCAACCGATGCGAATTGTTGAGAACAGGGAATAGTTCCGACAACGATAAACAGTTATGGCCTACAATGTCGATTATCTGCGATGAAATGGGCTTTTTTTCGATTTATTTCTTCGCTTTTACGTTTATTTTCGAGGCTTATTTCGGATGAAAAATCCAATTGAGGGGAATCTTTGAGCGGTTTCGGGAAAAATTTCGGCGGAATAGCTATACTTTTTCTGTCAATAAATCGAAATAACATGCGGGATATAACGAACGAAATACGTACTATAATTGCCTGAATACAATGAATTTGCAAAGTTTTTTAGTTTGCAAAAGACCGCCAACGGGGAATGGACGGATTACGGTGCGTGTAAGCGCCAAAAAGGTAATGTTCGATGGGAAATAAGCTCATTCTTTTCGAGTAATCAAATTTGATAGTTTTCAAGCAACAAAATATTGGCGAAAAACCACAAAAGGATCGAATTACCATTTTTGCATTTGTTTACATGTGATGCGTTTTTGAGACAACTTTTGTTCATTATCAGCGATTTAAGGTATACCCCATGTCCGATTAGAGCAAGTCGGCAAAAATGAAAAATGTCCGATTAGAGCATATTTTTGTCCGATTAGAGCAAGTCAATTAGGTTCAAATCGTCCGAACTTTGCGATAGTCAAGCAGGGAAATCTATGTCGGCATTCAAAAACAAAAAACATCCGAAAAAAGTTCGCAAGAATGTCAAGCGGCACGCTCAACGTGAATAGCCAAAATGAATGTGGGATCTACCTCAATAATACTGATCTTACGATTAACAACTGTATTGTGAATGTCAAGGGATACTATGGCATTGCAGGAAAAGAAGGTTTAAATGAAAAGTTACTTATCAGAAATGCTACGGTAATGGCAGAGGGAGAAAAAGGATCTATCTGCAAGTTTGCTTCACTTACGCTTGAATATTGCAACATTACGCAGCCTGCCGGAGCGAAGTTCGACGAATCAAAGAAGGCTGTCGTGCTTAATGGAGAGGTTGTAACGAGCAAGATTGTAATCGAAAGAGATCCGGCCGGCATTGACACGCCGACGATCGACACTGCTGCCAAGCAAGGCATCTATACGCTCAGCGGCGCGAAGCTCGGCGGTAAAGTAGAAGACCTGCCGAAGGGTATATATATTGTCAATGGCAAAAAAGTCGTGAAGTAATGATTTAATGGTTAGTAATAATGAGTGAGTAGCGTGATGGTTGGTGGTGTGTGTTGACAACGGTTGAGGTAATACGTCAACTAAGCATCGCCAACCCCACGCGTCTTTCTTTCCTTACACTTGTTCGCGCGGCATAGCTGCGCGCCGCACGAACAATTCTCCCACACTTTTCTTCGCACCACCTATGCGGTCGGGCAAAGAAAAGTGTTCTTTTTCTGTCCGTTATTACGCCCCTTTAAGTAATTTTGCGCAAAATAAAAAGAACGACAACTATGAAGTTGCTACATACGGCCGATTGGCATCTGGGAAATGCCTTCTACGGCTATGATCGCGAAGCCGAATTTAAGCACTACCTTGCTTGGTTGCGGCAGACGCTTGCGGAGCAGCAGCCCGACGTCTTGCTCATTGCCGGCGACGTCTTCGATCATCCCAATCCTTCGGCCGAGGCCGAAAAGATGTTTTTCCGCTTTCTCTGCACGGCAGCCGAGGAGGTGAGCGGACTGCAAATCGTTGTAATTGCCGGCAACCACGATTCCGGCGCACGCCTCGAAGCACCGGCCGGCTTGTTGTATCTTCATAATATATATGTGCGCGGCACGATCGAACGCCTGCCCGACGGCACGCCCGACTTCGACCGCTTGATTCTCCCTTTGAGTCGGCGCGACAATAATGAGGCGGAGGTCGTTTGCTTTGCCGTTCCTTACCTGCGCAGCGGCGACTATCCGGCCGGTATGACGCAAGAAGAGGGCTTACGCTATTATTTTGAGCAGTTGTGGAAGCACCTGCGCAAGAGTGATTTCCGCGGTCTGCCCGTCATTCCTGTGGCCCATTATTATGCCGCCGATGCTCGCTTGAGCGAAACGGAACACAGCGAGCGCCTTGTCGTTGGCGGACAAGACCGCGTCGAAGGCGACGTTGCCGGTCGCGACGCCGCTTATATCGCTTTAGGGCACATTCATCGGGCGCAGGAAGTACGCGAACGCACCTTTTATGCCGGCAGTATACTGCCTATGTCCTTTTCGGAAAAATATTATGACCACGGCGCTCAACTCATAGAGCTTGATGAGGAAGGACGGGCCGGCGTATCTCGACTCACTTACACGCCTTTACGCCAATTGAAGTCAATTCCTGAAAAGGGAGCAGCATCGGCCGGCGAGGTTTTGGAACTCATCAGTCGCTTGCCGCGTCGAGAGAAAGATGATGAAGGACTCGGCTGGCCTTATCTCGAACTTCGCGTAAAAGAAGAGCAGCCTGAACCGCAGTTTTTACACGATGTCACGACGGCCTTGCAGACCAAAGCCGTACGCTTCTGCCGCATTCTGCGCGAGCAGCCCGAAGCGCCCAATGCAGAGCGCTCGATGCCCGACGTTGTCAACGTCACCACCACGACGCCGCTCGAATTGGCCCAACAAGTTTTTCAAGATAAATATGGTAAGCCTCTCCCCGAAGCCTTGCAGACGCGCTTCGCAGAGGCTGCCGAAGACGTCATTACCGATCGCCACGCTGATCAATAAGATTATTGCCGATAACATCACTACTTGCAGACTACGATGAAAATAGATAAAGTAACGCTCAACAATCTGACTTCCTTTGAAGGCCTTCAGACGATAGACTTTACCACAGAGCCTTTGCGCTCAGCCGGACTCTTTGCCATCACAGGCGATACGGGAGCGGGTAAGTCTACGCTGCTCGACGCCATTTGCTTAGCCCTCTACGGGCGAGCGCCTCGTTTGGACGGCGTGGAAAAGATGAACAGCGAAGCCCTTGCGACGGATTCTACCGTCAAAGGCATTCAGACTGACGACGTTCGCAACATTATGCGCCGTGGACAAAAAGAGGCGTCTGCCGTGGTCGAGTTTTCAACCCCTGACGGCGCTCGTTATGAAGCCGCGTGGTCTTGCCGCAAAAAGCGAACGGGCAATTACGATACCGTGGCGCGTTCCTTTCGCCAAATTGCCCCGAAAAAGAAAAGCTTCGATGGGCACAACGCGGAGATCCAAGAAGAAATCAATCGCGTGGTCGGTTTAGATTATATGCAGTTCTCACGCACCGTTATGCTGGCTCAAAATAGTTTTGCCTCCTTCCTCAGGGCGCGCAAAGAAGAAAAGTCGGCCTTGCTTGAGAAGCTGACAGGCACGGAAATCTATGGCCGCATCTCGATGCGCATTCACGAGAAAGCGGCCGCAGCTACCGCCCGCGTCAAAGCGGAAGAAAGTCATATCGAAGGCATTCTCCATAACCGGCTCACGCCTGAAGAACTGGAGGATCTGGAGACCGACGTCAACCGCCTGACCCTCTCCGAAAAGCAATTGGGTAGCGAGCAGGAGATGGTAAAGTCGCAAATCAATTGGTTGGTCGACTTTGCTGCGGCAGAGGCTAAGGTCAAGCAACTCGAGGAGACTGACCTCCAAGCGCGGCGAGCAAGAGAGGCGATGCGCACGGACCTGTTGCGCCTGCGCCGGTTTGACGAACTGCAACCCGTGCAGCAGCTCTATCGCGACATCGTTCTGCGTCGTTCTGATGTAGAGCGCTTGCAGCGGCAGGGCGAGGCGCTTTATGCTGAACGCACGCAAGCCAAGAAGACGGTACAAGCCGCTTCGGCAGCTCTCGATACGGCCCGCGAGCAGGAGGCGGCCGCTTTAGCACAACTACAACAACAATTGCCCGGCATCAATCGCGGACGCCAACTCAGTGGAGAGATTACCGGTAAAGAAGATACCATCAAGCGCTTGGAGCATCGTAAGACACAGGCCGAAGTGCAGCTACATCGGCAATGTGAAGCCCACGCCGCCAAATTAGCGACTATAGAGGCGGAACATAAAGAGGAAAAGGAGTTGCAAGTGAGGTTTCAGGCGCTCTCTACACACCGCGTGATGTTTGATAAGATTGAGTTGATCAAGGATAAACTCAATTCTTTCGACAGCGAGACTGCGCAGCACGCGGAAAACCTTAATGCGACAGAGAAATTGCAGCGGATTTTGAGGGACATTTCCGGCAAACTTGAAGAGACAGAAAAGGAACAGAATGAAAAAGAGTCCGCGCTCAGCGTGCAAAAGAGCGAATTACTAATGCACCGTCAGGCGAATAAGAGTTTGAATGGCGCGCAACTCCAGCAAAAATTGGCCGAAGAAAGCAATCGGGCCAATGGTTTGCGCCACGCGGCGCGTCTATGGACACGTATCGCTACTGGCTATGAGGAGTTAGATGAGCGGCGAGCTAAGATTGCCCGTGATGCAACAAACCTCGACCAGCTTAAGAAATCTTTGGAGCGATTAGAGACCGAGGCCGCCACAGCACGCGATTTGCGGGAGCGCCGCCGACAAGCTTATATCTTGAGCAATAGTGAGAACATCGAAACCTTGCGTCACGACTTGCGCGAAGGGACGCCTTGTCCCGTTTGCGGCGCGACGCATCACCCTTATCATACGGAGACGGAGCGCGAGTTGGGTGAATTGATCTCCAATTTGGAAACCGATTATAATGAGGCCTGCGATTTGGCCGACGCCAAACTCCGCCAATTAGATGACTTACGCCTGCAAATGGCGCGAGCGGAGAGTGAACTCACGTTGGAGCGCAATTACTTTACTTCCTTGGAAGCTCGGCAAAAGGCTGACGAAGAAGAGTGGCAGACTTTTGCTACGCTCGACAATTCTTTTAAAGAATGCTCTCCGACAGTCAATCGGCAGGCCCGCGCAATGATGATCGGCCTACTCTTGGAAAATACGCAGCGGGCGGCTGAAGAAGATGACGTCACGCTCAAGACTTTCAATTTTCACCAAGGTTTTATCGACCGCCTGACGATAGAAGTGGAGCGCTTAGAGAATCAAGTGCGCGAAACGGCAAGCCGACTTGGTGCACTCAAAACAGAGCGGCAGGTGCGTATGGGTTCTTTGGAAGATGTACAGGCACGTTTGCGCAAATCCGAGCGTACAACAGAGGCGCTCTATGTTGATCTTGATGAAATGATCACGCTGTCGGGTTGGTTCTCGGAGTGGAAACACAATGCTGAAAACTTCCGCCGCCGCATCGTGAGTCTCTATGACGAGTGGCTCTATACGACGAACAAACTCGAAGAAAAGGCGCAGCGCACCTTCCAGTTGGGCGAGGAGTTGAAAAGCGTGGAAGATGCCGAAGCAGAGGCTAATCGACAATTGGAAGAGACGGTCAACGAACTCTCTATGCAGCGCAACGAATTGTCGGATATGCAGGAGGAAATGCGTAGGCTTGTGGGCAAGGACACACCGGCCGAATTGGAGGCGCGCCTCAACGCATTTATTCGCAAGACGCAGCAAGAAACGCAAACGTGCATCGCACGATTGGCCGAGGCCAACGACCGTCTGAACCGCTTGGATGGGCAACACGAAAACGTAGAACAGGCGCTTGAAGCCGGCCGCCAAGAATACAACCGCAAGAGTTCGGAGATGGACTTGTGGATTCTGAAGTTCAACGGCACGCATACGCCGACGCAGTTTAGCGAGATGGAAATACTCTTCACGGACACCACCGATTGGAATGCGATCCGCGCCGAAATAGCCCGTCGCGATGAAGCCTGCCTCTTGGCAGCCCATAATGCCGACAAGGCGCGTGAGGATTTTATACGACTCAAAGCGCTTCCCGGACACCCCTCGGGAGAGGGAGAGGAGAGCATCGAGGCCTTACAAGAGGGTTTGCAACTCTTGCAATCACGCCACGAAGCCTTATCCGCCGAACTCCTGCAATTGCAATCGCGCCTCAAGGCTCATTATGATAGTGAAGCGGCCGCCGCAAAGCGCCACGAGGCCTTGCGCCAACTGGAAGAAGATGCGACCGAATGGGGACGATTAGACGATCTCTTAGGAAGCAGTACGGGAAAGAAATTCCGCGAATTGGCGCAAAGCTATACCTTCCGCTTGCTCGTAGCGCAAGCCAACCATCACCTATCTCACCTCTCTGCGCGCTACCGCTTGGTCAACATTCCGGGCACGCTCACGCTGGAGATCGAAGATCGCGATATGTTTGACGAACATCGTTACGTTTCCTCACTTTCGGGCGGCGAAACCTTTGTCGTCTGTTTGGCTTTGGCCTTGGGCTTGGCTTCGCTGTCGGCGCACAATTTATCTATCGGCAGCTTGTTTATAGACGAGGGCTTCGGCAATCTTGATCAGGCTTCGCTCAACTTAGTGATGGAGGCTTTGAGCAATCTTGAGACGATAGAAGGGCGCAAAGTAGGTGTCATTAGTCACACGGATCAAATCCGCCGGCAGATTTCGCCGCAAATACAAGTGCGCAAACTCCCCGTCGGCGGCCGTAGCGAAATTGTAGTGGTCTGATTGGACTTATACCTTGTGTAGTTAGTGTCGGCAAGTGCCCAATTTACCAACTCTTCCGCCTAACTTTTCCACAAGTCCATCCGCAAATAACCCCATTGGGGCTGATAATTTCAACGTTCAACGTCCGATCACCAAGCGCGAACCTCATTAGCCCATTTCCCCAACCACACATCCCCAAATAATCCCATCGGAGTTAGTCTTTTAACAGGGCAGGGTTGACACATTGCGTCAACCCTGCCTCGAAGCCCCGAAAAAAATGACAACCCCATAGGGTTGGTCTTTCAAAAATACGCGAAAATGTATCAATACGAAAATAAAATTATTCAAAAAACCGCGATTTCATCGTATATTCGGCTATAAAAATGCCGAATAAACCGCCCCGCCGCAACCCGCTGCGCACCACCGCTAAACTTTCACCTATGATCGGAAAAATTCTCTTATAAGACAATTTTAA
>ERZ773214.1415-NODE-1415-length-13996-cov-6.044688_pt1 | contig 13996 bp, 7 predicted proteins | sample MGYA00511238_ERZ773214 | MGnify/ENA primary metagenome ERZ773214 (study PRJEB29015, sample SAMEA2738157) | human oral metagenome | biome: human oral; feature: human-associated habitat; material: saliva | place: China | collected 2259 ...
TTCAGCTTGATTATATTCAAGACTGGAATCACTGTGTGGTTTGATTTTGAAGAGAGTTTTTGCCCAACCTCGTTTTTATCCAGCGAAATGAATTGGGAAATTCTCGCAGTCTCCTAGGAGAAAAACAGAGACATGATTTTTCTCCTTTTTTAGGAGCAAGAACAATCATTGATTGATTGGGAGACGACTTCTTGCTCCAGTTCTAGACATATTAGCAAGTTTTGTCACCAGTCTTAGAAAACTCAAACTTCCTTTAGTCTTGATCTTTTTTACGTTTCAGAACTAGTAAGCTTGCTGCTCCCAATCCTGCAAGAGTTGCAGCACTGAGGAGGGATAGCTCAGTCTCTTGGCCTGTATTTGGCAGGTATTTACCAAGATTATTGTAAGCACTTGAACCTGTACTTTCTCCAGTGCTTCTAACCGTGCTAGTTGCTAGATTCATTGGAGAAGTTGGTTTGTTTGGTACATGGCCTAAAGTCCCTAAATCTGTCGTACCAGTACCTGGAGTGCCTCCGGTGTCTGGAGTTGTGCCTGAGCCGGTATTTGTACCTGAACCAGTGTTGCTGCCGCCACCTGTATTCGTTCCTGAACCGGTGTTGCTGCCACTGCCTGTATTCGTTCCTGAACCGGTGTTGCTACCGGTGCCAGTATTTGTTCCGCTACCTGTATTTGTTCCTGAACCGGTATTGCTGCCGGTGCCACTGTTGGTACCGGAACCGGTGTTAGTGCCGCTACCTGTGTTGGTTCCTGAACCAGTATTAGTGCCAGAACCGGTATTGGTTCCTGTACCGGTGTTAGTGCCGGTGCCAGTGTTAGTTCCGGTGCCAGTATTTGTGCCGGAACCGGTGTTGGTGCCGGAACCTGTATTCGTTCCTGAACCTGTGTTAGTGCCGGAACCTGTATTCGTTCCTGAACCGGTGTTAGTGCCGCTACCTGTGTTGGTTCCTGAACCGGTGGTATTGGTGTCACTGCCTGTATTCGTTCCTGAACCTGTATTCGTTCCTGAACCTGTGTTCGTTCCTGTGCCAGTGTTGCTGCCGCTACCTGTATTCGTTCCGCTACCTGTATTTGTTCCTGAACCTGTGTTGCTGCCGCTACCTGTATTTGTTCCTGAACCGGTGTTGGTGCCTGAACCAGTATTGCTTCCTGAGCCAGTGGTTGTGCCGGTAGTTCCAGTTGTGCCGGTGCCAGTATTGCTACCGGTGCCTGAAGTTGTGCCGGTGCTGGTGTGGGGGCCGCTACCTGTGTTGGTTCCTGAACCGGTATTGGTGCCACTGCCTGTATTCGTTCCTGTGCCAGTGATTGTGCCGGTTCCGGTGTTGGTTCCTGAACCGGTGTTAGTGCCGGTACCGGTGTTCGTGCCGCTACCTGTATTCGCTCCTGAACCTGTGTTGCTACCTGAGCCAGTGGTTGTGCCTGAGCCGGTATTTGTACCTGAACCAGTGTTGCTGCCGCTACCTGTGTTGGTGCCTGAACCGGTGTTGGTACCTGAACCGGTATTGGTTCCTGTGCCAGTGTTGCTGCTGCTACCTGTGTTGGTACCTGTGCCAGTGTTCGTACCGCTACCTGTATTCGTGCCTGAACCGGTGTTAGTTCCGGTGCCTGTGTTCGTTCCGCTACTTGTGTTCGTTCCGCTACCGGTATTTGTTCCTGAACCGGTGTTCGTACCGCTACCTGTGTTGGTACCTGAGCCGGTATTAGTGCCGGTTCCGGTGTTGCTGCCACTGCCGGTGTTGGTGCCGCTACCTGTGTTGGTGCCACTGCCTGTGTTAGTGCCGCTACCTGTGTTGGTTCCTGAACCGGTGTTCGTACCGCTACCTGTGTTAGTGCCGGTGCCAGTATTTGTACCTGAGCCGGTATTAGTTCCACTGCCTGTGTTGCTGCCGCTACCGGTGTTAGTTCCACTACCTGTGTTGCTGCCGCTACCGGTGTTAGTTCCGGTGCCAGTATTTGTGCCGGAACCGGTGTTAGTGCCGCTACCTGTATTCGTACCGGAACCGGTGTTAGTGCCGGAACCGGTGTTCGTGCCGGAACCGGTGTTAGTGCCGCTACCTGTGTTAGTGCCACTGCCTGTGTTAGTGCCACTGCCTGTGTTAGTGCCACTGCCTGTGTTGGTACCTGAGCCGGTATTTGTTCCTGAACCTGTGTTGGTGCCGCTACCGGTGTTCGTTCCGGTGCCAGTATTTGTACCTGAGCCTGTGTTGCTGCCGGTGCCGGTGTTAGTGCCGCTACCTGTGTTGGTGCCGCTACCGGTGTTAGTTCCTGAACCGGTGTTCGTACCGCTACCTGTGTTAGTGCCGGAACCGGTGTTAGTTCCTGAACCGGTGTTGGTTCCACTACCTGTGTTGGTACCTGAACCGGTGTTAGTGCCGCTGCCGGTGTTGCTGCCGGTGCCTGTGTTGCTGCCGGTGCCTGTGTTGCTGCCGGTGCCTGTGTTGCTGCCGCTACCTGTATTTGTTCCTGAACCGGTATTCGTTCCGCTACCGGTGTTGGTTCCTGAGCCGGTATTTGTACCTGTGCCGGTGTTAGTTCCTGAGCCTGTGTTGCTGCCGGTGCCTGTGTTAGAGCTAGGAACAACAATTGCTGTCACGGTTGGACTTGGTTTACGACCCGATAATTCTTGAACAGCCGAAACTTTATCTCTTTCCTTTAAAACAACTGGTGATATGAAAGACCAAGAACCAGCTTGACTAACTTCTGTAGACACAGAATCACCATTTGGGAATGTTACTGTTACTATAGCTTGTGGTGTTCCTTTTCCTGTCACCAAACGAGAACCAGCTTCCAAAGTAGAAATAGTAGGACGATCCGTTTCTGGTCTCTCAATGACAGTCTGTGTTCCAGAAAAGTGCCCCTGAGAACCATCAGAATAAGTAAGTGTTGTGCCGCCATCATCCGCAACAACTATTTTGACATTGCTTGGCAAGGCCGTATTTGCTTTTTTAATAGCTTTCTCAACAAGCACTTTTTCTGCAGCACTGACTTGCTGTTTATCACGAACTGGTGTCAACTCTGGCGCTGTTAAATCATACTGATCTGCTTCCTGAGTCAAATGAACTGTAAATTTCTGAATTTGAACAGGCGCTAGCTGTACATTACCTGGATGTTCTTCAGCATAAGCTGCCAAATCTTTCGGCAATGCAAGCACCTCAACTTTACCGCCAGTTACACTCTCTGTTTTGGCAGCAATATCTTGAACAGATAAACTATAGACAAGAGCTTTTCCATTAGAGTCCACAGATTCTAAATCCGTTACACGAACGGATTGTTGTCCCGCCGGAATCACAACGGTTCTGGCAATCTGGTTCCCATTTCTAATAGTAACCACAACTGGATCAGGGTAAGTTTTAGTTAAAGAAACCTCTACAACCGATGCTTTCTTGACTAACTCTGCTACAAAAGTCTTATCTGTTTTGCCAAAGAGTTTTGAATTAAGTTGTTCAACCGACTGAACAGATACCAATTGTTTATCTCGCCAACCAGCTAAAAGATAGCCAGGCTGAAGTATGTCTGCAGAAACTGTAGGAGCTACAATTGGATCATCGTAAAAACCACTAGTTTTGCCAACAGGAATCAATTGCCCATTTTTTTCTGCCATAAAAGAGTAGGTCGTTTTATCAGAGGTCACACCAACGTGTTGAATAGATACATTGCCATTACTCAAGTTTGCTGTCAAAGTGAACTCTGTATAGCGCTTACCTTTCTCAATTTGTCCAGTTGTAAAATGGTACTTGGAAACATCTGGATTAGTGACACGCACTTTATAAGTCTTATCGCTAATCAATCCAGTAATCTCAGTAGGACCTTTTGTTGCTACCTTCCCGCTAGAAACTCGCTGGCCATTGTCATCCAAAACCTCATAATCCATTTCTGGGCCAGAATCAGTTTCAGATGGATTACGGACCCCGTCCAAATTGCGATCCATGAAACTATCAAGTTTTAATGTCCCTAAGGCAAGATCCACTGTCACTGGGGCAAAACTGCTTTCAATGGCATATTTATCGTAAGTCGCTGAATATCTCGTTCCCCAAGATAGCGTCTTCCCATCTTGTTTAGGAGTCAAACCCTGGATACTCATGAGAGTTGATAGACTATAAGACGTTTTCGGTGCTAATTTAACACCCTTTTTAGAAACAACACGAATAACTCGAACTTTAGACAAATCAGTTGGAGTCTCCGTATAATTTAATTGTTTAAATTCATTTTCAGTATAGGCAGTTTTACCAGTTAAATTCAGCCCCTCGCCTGTTGAATAAGATACATCAAACACTTTTTTAAACTCATCAGTTTGACTGAGCTTCATCAAGGAAAAACTGTAATCAAAACTTTCTTTTTGAATGGTTGTCCCCCAATGGTCACCAGCTTTAGGAACTGGAATATAAAGCGATACATTTCCTACTTCTGTGGTTGTCGGGTTTGTTACTGAAAATTTCAAATCTAAATTTTGAGTGAGATCGGTAATATGGAATTTTTTATCGTTAAGATCTCGATAGTCTTTTTCATTAGACAATTTAGCTTGTGTTGTTAACGTTAATTCTTCAACCCTAGAAAATCTCACGATCGGACTGTCATCATGATCCGTAAATAGTTTTTGTTTGTCATTCACTAATTGATACGGATCTTCTCCACGCAGGCTGAACTGGCCGATATTTGGTCTGGAATCAACTGTTTCTACAAAAAGACGTTTGCCGACCTTCAAATCAAGATCTTCTTTAAAATTGTTAAGTACATCAAAACTTAAGTTGATCGCTTTGAGTGCAAAGTGAGAACCTGCTGAACCTAGCCAACCGACAAGATTACGGCCTTGACCGACTTTAGAAAAATCAAAAGTATAGACAATATTGTCTCCCTTTGATTGGCTGGTCATAGTAGCTTCTTTAGTGATATCATAACCATCATGAAGCAACTGAAAGTTTTCTGGTTTAACTGTTTTTGGTAGAACCAGATAGGCTTTAGACAACTGATCTGCTGTTCGTAACCAATGATTCTCTGGTACTGTTTCTTCTGAACTGATAGTGTAGGTCAGACGTTGAGCTTTTCCAAATGGGACCGTTGCTGTTTGAGGTGGGACAATACGCACATCGCTTTTGGCCTTCCCTTTATCTAAGTACAAATCCAAATAACCGGTTCCTACAACTTGATTGTTAGACGGCAACTTAGGATCGTAGTCCTCATCTCTCACAGTAACTTCAGCTGTTCTTAGGAGAGTTGGTTGGTCCGGGAATTTCTTAACAAGTCCGAAGATAAGTGTTTGAGAAGATGCAAAGAATACGGATTGCCCATTTTCAACGGGTGGTTGTTTATTTATTCCTGGTTTAAACACTCCAATTGGAAAAACTACCTCTGTTAAGACATCATCCTCTTTCAACCCCAAGTCTAACACATCTACAAAATTTAGACTATTTGGTTTATACGCCTTTTTCAAAGTAACTTCCCTTAATACGGGCGACTGACGACTAGCTACTTTTATCTTGCTTGGCATTTCGTTATCTAGATTCCACAATAAAAATCCTTTGACTTCTACATTCTCATTCTTTGGGAAAACATAACGTATTTCTTTTTTCCTAGAATTTGTGTCATTGAAATTTCGAAGCTCAGCATCATAAGGAAAAGCTCCTAAAGAAACATATCGTTTTTGAGACGAAGCTAGACTGTCTCGAACACCGACCCCTGAGGTACTCATGCCAGGTGAAGTTCTGAAGAACCCTATGTTATCTTGATCTTTTGATAATTCAAAAATATCAAAGTAGTATGGTTTTGATTTACTTCCAGACTCTGTTAAGTCTGTCTTATCATAATTACGAACAGTGGCGCGATAGTTTTCCATCAGAACGGCGGCTTCAATCCCCGTCAGCACCTTTCGATCCACTTTCAATTTAGGTAGAAATCTTCTCCCAAAATTAGCGTAAAAAGGATGGGTAGACTTAAAAGAGAGTCGCGTTTTACCATCAGCTTCTGAAACCCTATTAACCAGTTGCCACAGGTCTTTTGTGGCACTATCAGCTTGCCCCTCATAGGATAGGCCCTTTGGCAAGACCAGATCAAATGTTTCCTGATTAATAAAATAATTATTGAGTCTACGTGCATTTCCCCATCCAAGCGACATTCCTGGAACAACCGTATAATTATTGTCATTTGTTGCTGAAACATATCGATTAACCGTTTGAGACTCACTGAACCATATATGTATTTTCTTAGTCGATGCAGGAACAACAGCTAATTTATTCAAGGGAGTGGTCTTCGTCTCTTTAGTCGTTCCTACCACCGTTGTAAGGGTCGTTGTCACAGGTGTAGCTTTTTCAACCCCCTCAGAAACACCAGGAAGTTGACCATCCGGTGAATATCCTTTAAGACCTAGAGGCCGATCCACGGATAAAACCAAAGGAATTTCAACTACCTTAACATTCTCTTTTAAGCGATAAGTAACTGATTGTCCTGTTTCATAAGTTAGAGGTTTGTTATGGTCCTCAGGACTTTGAAATCTCAACTGATCATAATAATAATCACCGTCCGGTGCTTTCCAACTCTTCCCAATGTCAATTGTGTTAACTGGTTTAGAGACATCTATTGTTGTTTTCTTAACACCTTCATCTTGATCACCAGTTGAAACAAAGCGCATAAAAGGAGCTAAAGTTAGCTTCACTTGATTTTGAGTTGAGGCACTAGGTACAGTGACACGCACTTTTAAAGGGATGTTTGTGCCATCTCCACCTTGTAAAACATCATTAAGATTAAGCTTCTTGCCATCTTTATCAAGATATTCTACAGTCATCTGATTAGCTACTGGAGTGGATGCCTCTCGTTCAACAAGGTTGCGCTTGAAACGTGTTGTAGGGACTACAGATCGTTCATCAGTTGCTTTTGCTAGAGCTCGAGGGCGAGTCACGTCATAGCCGATAGTCGCTGTTTCTGACTTGGCATTATCTATAGCCGGACTAGCTTCCGGTCTTGCCGGCGCTGACTCTGCGGCTGGACTAGCTTCCGGTCTTGCTGGTGCTGACTCTTCTGCTTTGGCAGTTGACTCCCTTGGTGAGGTTATCGTTGCATCTGAAGCGTTTTTATTTGATGTTTCCGATGCTTTTCCTACTGGTGCTGGCTCTGCGGCTTTGGCAGTTGGTGTAGCGACCCTTGCGCCTGAAGCGTTTTTATTTGATGCTTCCGGCGCTTTTCCTACTGGTGCTGGATCAACAGCTTTTTCCTCTACAGTTGCTGATGGTGTTGCAACAGGCTTGTCCACAGACGGGACTTCTGCTCTTGGTCTTGCTGTTTCATCAGACGCAGGAGCTTCTGTACTTGGTCTTGTTGCTTCAGCAGACGCAGGGGGTTCTGTGCTTGGCGCTGGACGGTCTGTTTCTGCCGAACTAGCAGAAAAAGCCGTTCCAGCATCTGCTGACGGCACCTCTTTGTCTTCTCTTGAGCCTGCTAGGCTATTGGTTGTCCCAGAGGTACCCCCCCCCGATGTTAGCGCTTTCAGTGTTGGTGACTACATCGCTCGCAGCGTTCGGGGAACTCTCTGATGATACTGGACTACTATCTTCTACCAAACCGGCAACTTCATCTGCCTTGACCTCTTGGCCTTGGCTCACAAACATCTGTCCTACCAGGACAGATGCAACTCCAACGCTTAGCTTTCGTATAGAGAACTTTTCTTGTTTTTCCCAATCCATATTAGATTTCCTTTCTAGATCATCTATCCTCTACTCTTTCAAGTTGAGTATTTGAAAGATCATCTATAACTTATTTATTTCGTTTTCTACTTTAGTCATCAAAGCTCTAGCCTATGACTTAGGCTCTCATCTCAGTCATAGGACTGAGCAAAAAGGAGGTCATATTTTTTTCGATGCGTCGGATCATCGCATGAAACTGTTCAAATGCCTCTCGTTGGTATTCTACGACAGGCGTGTTCTGAGCATAGGCTCGCATACCGATACTTTGCCGTGTCGTGTCCATCAAGTCGATATGTGCCGTCCACTCTTGGTCAACGATCATCAAAAACTGTAGCTTGATGGCATGATCTGTAAACATCATCTCATATTGTGCTCGCTTGACCCGATAAAGGATCAAGGCCTGATCAATCAAATATTGCTCAAAAAAAGCAGGCGACTTATCTTTACAGGCTTGCACTTGATCTTCTGCTAAAGTGAAGGGGAGCTCATCCAAAACTCTGAGCATCTCATCAGAGTTTGTCTCAGCCACTAGTTGCTTGATCGTGCGTCGAATCATTCCTTCTGCATAGGGAGATAGCCCCTCCTCTAGCTCAAGCAACTGTTCGCGCTCTCTGTAGATCAGGCGCCGTTGTTCGGCTATGATATTGTCATACTGTAAAATTTTTAGACGCTCATCATAGCTATTCCCCTCTACTTGAAGTTGAGCTGACTCTATATAGCGGCTAATCATCTTACTTTCGATAGGAGCATCATCCACCTTCAACTTTTCCCAAAGTTTTTTGATCTGATACCCTCCATTGCGAAGAAGTAGCTCATCCTCAAGCGAGATAAAAAATCTAGAGTAGCCCGGATCTCCTTGGCGTCCCGATCGTCCTCTCAATTGATTATCAATGCGGCGATTATCATGACGTTCTGTGCCTAGCACACACAAGCCACCCAAATCACGAACCTCCTGAGTAAGCTTGATGTCCGTTCCCCGACCAGCCATATTGGTCGCTACGGTTACGGCGTATTTCCTACCCGCCCGCTTGACAATCTCAGCTTCGGATGCATTGTTTTTTGCATTCAAGACCTGATGAGGGATCTGGGCTTCTGTTAACAGTCTAGAGAGACGTTCCGAGTTTTCCACAGACACAGTCCCTACCAAAACTGGTTGCCCCCTTGCGTGTCGCTGTTTAATTTCTTCAACAACTGCGTGAAACTTACTCTCTAAGGTTGAAAAGATAAGATCAGAGTCATCCAGTCTCTGGATCGGTCTATCAGTCGGAATGGAGTAAACGCTCATATTATAAACCTCGCGAAATTCCATCTCCTCTGTTTTCCCTGTACCAGTCATCCCTGACAACTTGCGATACATCCGAAAATAGTTTTGAAAGGTAATAGTCGCAAGGGTTTTATTTTCGTTTTTGATGCTAACATTTTCCTTAGCTTCTAGTGCCTGATGAAGTCCGTTTGAAAAACGGCGCCCAACTAAAATACGACCCGTAAAACTATCAACCAGTTGAACTTCGTCATCGTTCACGACATACTCTGTATTTTTTTCCATGGTATAGTTAGCCCTGAGTGCTTGGTCTATGTGGTGGACTAATTTCAGATTTTTTTCAGAGTATAGATTATCAACCTTAAAGATAGCTTCTGCTTTTTCGATACCAGATTCTGTCAAAGCAATGGCCTTGGTCGGGATATCAATCATATAGTCCTTTGTTTTATCCAAGCTCTTTACAAAAAAATCCGCTTGGAAATACAAATGACTGGCTTTTGAAGCACCGCCTGATATGATCAGGGGTGTCTTGGCTTCATCAAGCAAGATAGAGTCAACCTCATCGATCACTGCATAGTTCAAGGGGCGTTGCACCCGATCTGAAACATCTGTAACCAAGTTATCTCTCAAATAATCAAAGCCAAGCTCACTATTTGTTGTGTAGGTTACGTCGCAAGCATAAGCTTCTTTTTTTTGGGTTGGAGACAGGTCCGAACTGCTTCCATTGATACCAACGCTTAAGCCCAAGCGCTCATAGATTGGCCTCATCTCCTCAGCATCCCGTCTCACCAGATACTCATTGACTGTCACAACGTGAACGCCTTCACAAGTCAGTGCATTTAAATAGACAGGCAACACAGCAGTAACTGTCTTGCCTTCTCCTGTCTTCATTTCTGCAATGTTCCCGCCATGCAGGGCGATAGCTCCCATTATTTGTACTTTATGTAATTGGAAGCCAAATAGTTGTTCAATCGCTTCACAGGCCAGCGCGTAGGCTTCTGGAAGCAGAGCATCAAGGCTCTCTCCTCGCTTCAATCGTTCTTTAAAGCGCTGACTAGTTTCTTTAAATTCCTCTTCTGAGTAACCTTTGTATTTTTGCTGCAGTTGCAGTATCCTATCGGCTAATTTTCGGTATTTTTTTAGCTCTAGGATATTTTTACTCATTATTTTTTTTAGACTTAATTCCATAACTTCCATTTCTCCGACAAGTCATTCGTAGTTAACCGATTGAGATTTTCAGCATGGAAACGAGCTACCAAAGCAACTAAAATTTGCAAGGATGCGTTATTTAAACTGTAGTCTAAACGATTAAATACTAACGATTGGCCCAAATTTTGATTCTATCTTTTCAACAATGTGCATCATGACATTCGCTCCTGTATTAAGCACATCATACACCATCTGCACATCTTGATGAACTTCTGTGACGTATCGTGCAAAGATACGACCATCATTTTCTAAACAGAGGTAGTAATACAATCCCATTTCAAGATTCAGTTGATTAAGGAAAGCCAACCATTCTCCTTGTTTTTCATAGGATTTGCAATAAGCGACATTATTAAAGACGATTTGGCATACTGCTCCATCTGTTTCACCAACCTGAGTGAAAGAAACTGCAAAATCCAAGATATGATAGTCTGTCATTTCTAATTTCCCTTTGTAAAGCCATTGTCCATTTTCAAAGCTAACTTTCATTGGAAAATCATTTTTCATAAGAAGGTGCTGGAACTCTTGATTTAATTTTTCCATTCTCTACTCTACCTTCCTAACAGTTAAAACCGGGATGTCGTCCTCTGTGAACTCCGGTAAGGGAAAGCAAATCACGTTCCTATCCCCACTTTCTGTACTGTCTTTTTCGAGCATATCTAAGGTCTCAAACTCATACTCATCTTCTAAGGAGATAGAAATCCTATCCAAGTCCGCAATATAGCGTTCCAGTAACTTTTCCAAAGTCGTAATCATTGTTTCACGGCGACTAAGAAGTCCCTTCAAAGTCTGATCCAAGTAGGCATAATCTTCTTTGTTCTTAGCCAGCCACTCTTCACACTGCTCATTGTATTTTTCCTTCATTTTCAAAGATGTCTCCGATGCGCTCGCAAACATATCTCGAACTCGATTTTGAGCTTCCATTGGAATCTCAATGATTTGTGCTTCTTTGTCTTTATAACGGTCAACTTGTTCAGTTAGTTCCTGACCAACAACTTCCTCCAACTTTAAGTCAACATTCAGCTGGCGAATCTCTTCATTTAATTTTTCTATCGCCTGTTCTACTTCCTTGACATTATAGCCAAATATGGTTTTTGGAAACAATCCCTTTGCCATTTACTACTTCTCCTTTTTTCTCTTTGATTTTAAATAAAATATTCCGGAACAGAAACTCGTTCATTTTCCGCCATTTGTACTTGTGACTTCTCTTTTTCTAAGTTTTTGGTCAAACTTGTCAAGCGTTGCTCCAAATCGTTCATCACTTCTGTTGTCGTTGTCACATTAGATTGGAAGAGTCGATAATCCGAAGTCCGCAAATCTTCTAGCCATTGAACCAAACGATCCTTTGTATCGTTTTTGATTAATAGTTCTTGTTCTAGGATCATCTGCTTTTTAGCTTTGATCTCATTGTCGTCAAAAGTCTGCTCTGCTTTTTTAGCTAGCAATTCTTGACGTGTCGCAGCTAAAATCGCCTCGGCATCTGCTTCTCCTTTCGCAATCACTCCTTCTGACAATTCGGCAGACTGATTAAAGATAGGAACAAACATTGTTTCTCTGCTCTTGAAATATTGCAACTCTCTCTTCAAGTCTTGATTGCTTTTCTTTTGCTCTTGCAATGCCATCTTGGTCTCTTTTAACTTTTCTTCCAGACTCAAGAGCTCTTTCCGAACTTTTGAGCGGGAATACCCTACCATGTTTTTAGATAAGTCCATATATGCTTCTCCTAAATATATTATATAAGGGATAATTTTCTTTTAAGAGGGATTCACTCGTTCTACTAGAAACAAACATCTCCATTCAAACTTCAAATTATCCTGTCATGTACCTTTAAAAGGCATTTTGTTGCCGTAATATCGCTAACGCTTCTGACACTTTCGCCCCCTGTCTTTCAAAATCTTCTAGGATTTCGATAATGGTCTGGCGATTATTCCAACTATCCGCCCTCGCCGTTGCGACATATTGATGCAAATTCTCTGAAACTTGATATTTTGTCCAGTAGAAGGCATCTTTACTTAGCAAAATCCACTTAGAACTTTCCCATCCCTGTTGAAAATCTCCAACATGGAAGGAGCTCATCGCCAGTTCATAATGCCATAAAAATTGATAGATTGGTAAATGAATGACAATCGCCTCTCTTGCAGGAAGCTGACAATCTTTAACCGCCTTTGCAAAGAGATAGGCAAGCCTATAATTGCCATGTTCACGTGAATACCTAACAGCTTCGTATAAACTTTCTAAACGTTGTGGATAATATTCATAGCCTTTCAACCAATAATGCATAGCCTGCGCTTCATCACCTAGTTGCTCAAAACAGCAACCAAGCCGAGCGTAGGCAGCTGAAATTTCTTGATCCCAATATCCAATTTCAATAAATTTCAAGTACCACTCACTGGCTTCTTTTATCATCCCCGCAGCCATAAAGGACTGGCCAGCATAAAAAGCATAGCGCGGTTTTAAATCTAAATCTTTTTCTGGGTCGTAAAAAGCCGTTACCAATACTTGGGCGTCGTCGTAGTATTTATTTGGATTTTGACTTCTGCCACCAAAACGTCCAGAAAGCACATTGTAATCACCTTCTATCTTAAGGTGCCAATTTTTATTTTCTGTGACAATGTACTCATGCACAACGCTTCGCCAATGGAAGCTAGGATCGTTTTTGAACAAGAGCAAACGGTCATATACCGCTCCGTTATCATCCTTTAATCTAAACGAATACCCATCTGCTACCAAATCAGGTAATGAAAAACTTCCTTCAAATCGATCATCAGCATCAAACACAAAGATATAGTCACTTTTGCCATCTGCATGTCTTAGGGCCTGTGTACGATTCCACGCAAAGTCCACCCATGAATCTTGATAAATCTCACCAGGGATACCTCGTTCTTGGAAAAATTCCTGTATCTCAGAAATCGTGTTATCAGTGGACCCTGTATCACTGATAACCCAGTAATCTAACGGAATGTATTGGCAAATGTTTGCTAATGTTTCCTTGATAATACGCCCCTCGTTTTTAACAATCATATTCAAACAAATGGTGGCCATGATATTCTCCTTATTTAATCGAACAATAAGTTACTTACCCTCATTATATAAAAAGAATCGTTTAAAGTCAATCATAGTAATCATCGCTTCATCAAAAATGAAAAATCCTTTCCTACTTGCCGTCCTCCAAAATCTTTTCAAACTTCATTTATCTTGTCTGGCAGCCTCAACGCATTGCTTTGAATTATATAGTGGATTGAAATAAGATATGAACAGAGAGATTAGGAAAGTCAAATTAATTTATAGAAATATTTTAACATCTATAACGTACTATTCTAAATTCAATCTACTATACTTTCCTAGACCGGAAAAAAGCTCTCTGCTACAACCGTTGAAATGTTACTCTATCAAGAGACTTCCTTTTCACCTTAATACTAAAATTCTTATCATGAAAACATTTGGCAGTGACAGTTGCTTAAATATCACTGACTAAGTCAATCTTGACAAAGCAAGGACTCGAACATAAAAATACTCGCAAAATATTGAACAAGATTTTGAACAAAGGTGCAAACATTTTCTAAGTCAATTCCATCTATTGAAACCCACATCTTACAAAAGTTTCACAAGAACGAAAAAACGACAAAGAATAGCATACCAAGAAGTTACACATCAATTACAGGTATTAACCGGTTATAGCTAAGTGCAGCTTTCAACCTAAAATATCCCCCAGGTAGTTTCACTATATTTTTTCACCTTTCCCTCCCTTATTTATAGGAAAATATGGTAAAATAGAACAGACTAAAAATCATCATTTCACGAAAGGATGCAAGATGAAAATTACGCAAGAAGAGGTAACACACGTTGCCAATCTTTCAAAATT
>ERZ773214.1423-NODE-1423-length-13945-cov-2.923038_pt1 | contig 13945 bp, 10 predicted proteins | sample MGYA00511238_ERZ773214 | MGnify/ENA primary metagenome ERZ773214 (study PRJEB29015, sample SAMEA2738157) | human oral metagenome | biome: human oral; feature: human-associated habitat; material: saliva | place: China | collected 2259 ...
AAAACTTAAAATAATTACTATAAAAGACATACTTATTTTATTTACTCTATTAGTATCACTTGTTCCAAAAATGCTATTACTAGAACAATAACTAATAGCAAAAATGCTAAACTCAAAGTCATTTGCTATATGTTATCCCTAACTATCTATAATACATATGTTAATATATAAATTATTATCTATATAAACAAACATACAACCCACTAACTATGCCAAATTCATTAAATGTAAATACTCCAAATATGCTGAAACAAAATACTAAACTTAAAAGTAAAAACCAAAACCTAGAGAAAAATGCTGTAACTTGAAGCAGAAATACACTTTATAAAATTACTCTATTATATTTCCTAATCTAAAACTAAAAAGTAAAATTCTATAACTAAAAGCTAAAACTCATTATATAACATACTCACTATATAAACAATTACTTATTATAATGACTCCATTAGCACTAATACTTATTCAGGGATTAAATAATGTATTACTTGTTTTAATTGCTCTATTAGTATTGCTTAAGCTCAAAAGTAGAAAGCTATTATTCAAAGTCAAAATGCTATTACTTAAGCTCTTAACTTGAAACAACATTACTAATATATATTACTCCATTAGTACTATTAACTCATTCCAAAAAAAAGAAAATTGCTAGCTATAACTAACTCGCTAAATTTACTATCTTCATCAATGAACATAAACTTGAAAGTAAATTGCTAAACTTATAAACTATAACATTATTACAAAAAATATACTCATTATAATTACTCTATTAGTATTACTCATTCTAAAAATGCTATTACTAGAGTAAACAATCAATAAATTACAATACTATTTATTCTTGCTCTCCCCATAGTTACTTTATGAACATTGCTTAATCTAATACTTAAAAGCAAAATACCACTTCTTAAAGTCAAAATGCTACAACTTAAACTAATTCAAAAAAAAGAAAATTGCTAGCTATAACTAACTCGCTCAAAAAAAAGAAAAAACTACTATATATGGCTAAGCAAAAAAACAAAAAAAAGAAAGAACCACCACTCTCGCTACTGGCGACTACCCACCACCACTCACTCCCCCACCACTGCTACCGCTACCGCTCCCCCACTCAGCTGCACCGACCACTGCGCCACCATGGATATACTAGTAATCTCTAAGTCATTCATCACTATTACTATTACTAAGCCACATTCATTCCATTTTATATTTATCCAGTTGCACATATTTTATCTGCGTATCCTATTGAAGTCAATACATCTAATTTTTATACGGCTGGCTATTCGTTTATCACATCGCTAATTTTCTATTACACACTAATTTAAGTTACATTTACTCATTACTATTTTATAGCCATTACTATTATTATTTACTATTATTTATTATAGCTATTACTCACTAACGTAACACATTACTTATTCATTCTTAGTATAGCGATACCAACCGAGTTGCTATCGCCTCAGTACACCGTGATAGTCATTCTTCCTAGTTATGCTTGTCTAGTTACACGGTGTACCAGCTCTCTCATATACTTGTTTTCCTCTATCATAATCAGTATAACGTTACATTCGTAGTTATTACTTGATGATGATTTGTGGCATGAGAGAGCTAGAGCGTTGAGTGAATTAGTTAATAATAGTCATAGTGACTATTATTAGCTAATACTAAATTATTAGTAACTAGAGTTACTAATAAATTAGTGCTCACTCCACGCTCGGCTAGCATAGTAATTAGTAACGGTGTTACTAATTAGTTCCACTTATAACTTATTCAAGTGAATAAGTTTATAGTGGCTATGCTAGCAAGCTGCACTGCAAGATTATTATAGTTTTAACTATAATAACTTACGGAGTAAGATAAGCTACTTATAACTAGGCCGAGGTGAGGGCACCGAAACGAGTTGGTTAGAAGTTAAGCTTGGCTTATGTAGTGCCCTTTAGGGAGCAGTGCAGGGTGTAAAATACACATTGGTGGTATTTTCTCAAGTGCTTTGGCAGAAAATTTTGCACAAAAACGAGTTAAGTTAAACGATATAATACATATAATATATATAACGAAAAATACTGAAATAAAGTAGATGATATTATTAAATCAAAGATATAAAAATTCCATATATTTCGTGATAACGGGATATAACGATTTTACTGAATTGTCAAAGTATAATACAACACACGAGTTAGAGTGTTTTCAAAAATTTTTCAAAGGAGAGTTACAATGGTAGACAAAGCAATCAAGTGGGCATGGGACGATGATGAAGAAGAAGTTGATTTGTTGTCAACAGGTGAAGTTCCGAAAGGCTTACAAAAGATAGCACCCGAAGAAAAGATTGAGGGATTAAGTAATAATGAGATAAAAGAGCAATTATTAAGTGGTGATTTAAAGTTACCTAAGGAGTTCCGTTCTACATTAGATTTAGATTTAAGTGAAGCGGAAGAGAGTGAAATTAGAGCTAAGCATAGGAAGTATGAAGATTGGGCTTATGAGAGTGAGCGAGATTATATAGATACAAATGATAGTAATAAGTCAATTCATAGTATAATTGAGAATGACTCAGAAGTTAGTGAAACAGATATAGAGGAAGCAAATAATCTATTACAGAAGCGAATAGACAGATTAAAATTGAAGCAAGTTACTAATGAAGCAACAGATGAAGTTATTATTAGTAGTAGTGGAATGAGTTTAAGTGATTATTTGAATAAGACTTATTTACGAGGGAATAAAGGGCGCAAGCGTAAGCGTGAGTTCAATCGTAGGGAAGAAGATATAGCTCGGTTAGAGAGTAGAAAGAATGACCCATTATATGCTAAGGGAGTAATTAAACATTTAGAACAAGTTGAAAGACGAAAGTTAGCTAAGGTTAAACAAACTCAAGCGATACGAAAAGCATATAATAAGGATAGATATACTAAGATGAGTCCAAACGAGAAACAATTATTGAAATCATTAGGAATGACGGAGCAAGAGTTAATTAGTCAAGTTGGATATAACAGTATATTAGATGAAAAGGATAAAGCACGGTTATTAAGTGAAGGTTATTTTGGAACAAAGACTATTGATGGTATAGGAGTTAAACAACGTTATACTACATTAGGTGATATACAGATTTTAGAGTTCTTATATAGATTTCAAGTAGCTACTATAAATATATTATCAATTGCTTTAGACAAAGGACGAAGTGCTATTACAGGTCAATTAAATAAAATGTACAACATGGGATTAGTTGAGAAGCTTCCATTAGAGGGTAATTTATATATTTGGGGTTTAACTAAGTTAGGTCAAAGTATAATTACAGATGATGATAGAGCTCCGAAGCGACCAAAAGTTAAGGGTGTTAGTCAATTATTAACAATCAATTATGTAGTAGCATGTTTATATAGTAATAAGGTAAATGCTTTAAATTTAGATGATTTCCCGTATTATGGCAGAGAGTTTCAAGGGAAGATTGTTAGGGGTGAGGATATAATCCCAGAGCGATTTTTTAGAAGTGCTTTATATAAGGAATCGTTTAATTTAACAGGCAAGTATCATATGAAGTCAAGTGTAAATACTCAAGTTTTGGATAAAGGGGAAATTTTATGGCGTGAGTGGGAATTGCATGGAAAGAAAGGTGTTTCACCTGAGTTAGTTCCTGGTCAAGAATTTCTTTATCTATTATATAGCTCAGAAGCATTTGATAATAGTTATGTAATACCTGATTTAGTAGTTCGTAGGCCAAGATTAAGTGATGGTTCGCCTCAGAATATTGCTATTGAAGTTGAGAGAGCGAGCAAGAGTGTTGCTGAATATAGGAAGAAGTTGATTGCCTATAAGCAAGAGTATATAGTAAAGTAGTTTATATAACAAGCAATAAGAGTACAGTAGAAAAGATTATCAAAGCTGCTGAGTCTATTGGATTTGAAGATTACGACATAGTACCATTCTTAGATGTGAATGGAAAGAAAGTAAGAGTAGATGACCCATGGGCATTATAAAAGGAGAAGAATATGGCATTACCAAAGTTAGATAGTTTATATAATTCTAGCAATAAGAGTTTATTACCGAATCAGATAGAGACTGATTTTCCACCTAGTCCGAGTGCGAATGAATTTGGCAATATGATAAATGACTGGACAAATACTGGTTGGATAGGAATGTTTCATTTAGACATGGTATTAAGTTATGCAATAGAAGAAGGTGCTTCGGATATACATTTGAATGCTGATAAGCCTGTTGCATTTACTATATTAGGGAAGATTATTAAGAAGCATAATTTTCCAGTTCCCGATAATATTTTAATGGAAGATTTAATGAAAGGGATTTTAAATCACCAAGCACAAGGTGTTTATGTTCGTGATTTAGATTATGACGCTTCATATGTAATCAAGAGAGGAAGATATAAGGGGAGAAGATTCCGAGTTTCGCTGTATAAGAGTTATGGTTCAGATGCTATAGTATTTCGTACAATTACAGATGAAATACCAACACCAGACCAATTAAATATTGAAAAAGAAGTTAGGAGCTGGTTTTATCAATCATCTGGTGCAATTTTAGTGTGTGGCCCAACAGGTAGTGGTAAAGCATTACATAAAGATACATTAGTACCAACGCCCCAGGGAATGAGGAAAGTTGGTGACATTAAAGTTGGCGACAAGCTTTTTGATAAAGATAAAAATGTAATTGAAGTTTTAGCTATACATAAAGCTTCAAGAAAGGACATTCTTTACAAAATAGTTTTAGACAATGGAGAAGTGTTCAAAGCGAGTGGCCCTCATGAATGGGTAGTACATAATAATAAAGGTTTATTATCATCAGTAACAACAGATGAAATCTTTAATAAATTTGAATATGAGTATTTTATTCCAAAACTTAATTTTCCAGTAAGATTTTATAATGGATATACGGTTGAAGAAAGAAAAGAGTTATTATATAGCAAAACTGACAATTCTGAATTAGAAATCATCAAGTTAACTGAGTATAATGATGAAATTATTGAGTTAGCGAACAGTTTGGGTTATTGTACATATTATGAGAATGAAAAATTAGTAATAGATAAAACTAAAAAGAAACGATTGACAAGAATAGTTAAGATTGAAAAAATAAAAGATAATTATAAGGATTATTTCTGTTTTGAAGTTAGTAGTGAAAGTCATACTTATTTAGTAGGGAATACATTTACAATCACTCATAATAGTACGACAATGGCTTCAATTTTGAGAGAAATTCAATTAACACAAGAAAAGAAGATTATTACTATTGAGAAGCCAATTGAAGCAATTTTCCCTGATGATGGTAAAGCATTAGTAGTACAGAGAGCCATACCAGAGGATTGTGTAGATTTTGGAATAGGGCTAACTGGAGCAATGCGTCAAAACCCCGATTATATTCTAATTGGAGAAGTTCGTAATCAATCCGAAGTTAGTGAATTTTTAAGAGCTGCAGAAACTGGACATTTGGCAATGAGTACAATCCATACAGTAAATAATGTAACAACATTAAACCGTATTCGTTCATTATTTAGTGGTGAAGAGCAACGTAGAATTTTAGCTACATTAGGTGATGTTTTGCGTGGAATTGTAAATCAGCAATTAGTAATGACAAAAGATGGTACTGGACGATTTGCAGTAAGGGAAGCATTAACAATTGATTATAAGATTAGACGATTGATAGCAGAGGACAATTTCCAAGCTATAAGAGATTTTCAAGAAGCAAATGGAAAGACTATGGAGCAACAATTAGCGAAAGCTGTCTTAGCGGATAAATGTACATATGAAGAAGCAAGAAGCAAAGCCCCTGACCAAATTTATTTTGACCATGTTTTTGAGGAATATAGCAAGTAAAAGGAATGATTTTTCATTCCTTTTTTAAGCTGTTTAGAGCTGTCTTACTGTAGGGTCGATACATTTATCGAAAGTTAGCTTTTACAGCGATAGCGTGCAGTGAGTGACGATATAACATGGTCAAAAATGATTATAAGCAGACAGTTTTTAGCAAGAATTTTTTGAGTAAAGTGTCAAAAAGCTATTGATATATAAAGAACAAAAAGGAATAATATAACTATAAGGAAATAGTAAATTATGGCAAAGAGCTCTAGTAGCTCTTTTTATATATTAAAGAAAAAGGAGTACAAACAAGTGTCATTAAAAGATTTAAGTAATGTAACATATTACAATTTGAATAATGAAATCAACAGACCAATTAACGGTTCTATTATGTTAAATAAAGATAAAGAAGCGTTAAAAGCATTTTTCAAGGAAAATGTTAAGCCAAACTATTTACGATTCGATTCATTACAAGATAAGCTAGATTATTTATTAGAGAATAATTACATTGAAAAAGGATTTTTAAACAAATACTCATATGAATTTGTTATTAAATTGTTTAAATTTGTATATAGTAAGGATTTTAGATTTAAGTCATTCATGGCTGCATATAAATTTTACAGTCAATATGCAATGAAAACAAATGATAATACTAAGTATTTAGAAAGTTTTGAAGATAGAGTTGCATTTAATGCTTTGTATTTTGCTAATGGAGATGAAGAATTAGCATGGAGTTTAGCAGATGAATTGATTAACCAACGTTATCAGCCAGCAACACCATCATTTTTAAATGCTGGGAGAGCAAGACGTGGTGAGTTTATTTCATGTTTCTTATTAGATGTAACTGACGACATGAATAGTATTGGTAGAAGTATTAACTCTGCATTACAATTAAGTAAATTAGGTGGCGGAGTAGGAATTAACTTATCAAATATTCGTGAAGCTGGTGCAAGTATTAAAGGATATGAGGGAGCTGCTTCTGGTGTAGTACCTATTATGAAAATGTTAGAGGATAGTTTTTCTTATGCTAATCAATTAGGGCAAAGACAAGGTGCAGGTGCAGTTTATTTAAACGTATTCCACCCAGACATTATTGCTTTCCTTTCAACAAAGAAAGAAAATGCTGACGAAAAAATTCGAGTTAAGACTTTGTCATTAGGCTTAACAGTGCCAGACAAGTTTTATGAATTAGCAAGAAATGATGAAGATATGTATTTATTCAGTCCTTTTGATGTAGAACGTATCTATGGTGTACCATTTGGGTATATTGATGTAACTAAAGAATATGATAATTTAGTAAATAATGATAACATTAAGAAATACAAGATTAAAGCTAGAGATTTAGAAATGGAAATCTCTAAACTTCAACAAGAATCTGGTTATCCATATGTAGTTAACATTGATACAGCTAATAGAGCAAATGCCGTTGATGGTAAAATCATTATGAGCAATCTATGTTCAGAGATTTTACAAGTACATAAACCAAGTAAGATTTTAAATAATCAAGAATATGAAGTAATGGGTTCAGACATTAGTTGTAATTTAGGTTCTACTAACGTATTGAATTTAATGGTTTCACCTGATTTTGGTAAATCTGTTAGAACAATGGTTAGAGCATTAACATTTATTACAGATACTTCTGACATTGATGTAGTACCGACTGTAGCAAAAGGAAATAGAGAGAAGCATTCAATTGGATTAGGAGCAATGGGATTACACACATTCTTTGCTACTCATCATATGAAATATGGTTCACCAGAGTCAGTTGAATTTACTAATCTGTATTTCATGTTGTTAAATTACTGGACATTAGTTGAGTCTAATAACATTGCTATTGAACGTAACGAAACATTCTATGGCTTTGAAAAATCTAAATATGCAGATGGTTCTTATTTTGACAAGTATATAACTGGAAAATATGTACCACAATCAGACAAAATGAAAGATATGTTTGATGGTATTTATATTCCAAGTGTAGAAGATTGGGAATATTTAAAAGAGTCAGTAATGAAATATGGTTTATATAATGAAACACGTTTAGCAGTTGCTCCAAATGGAAGTATTAGTTACATAAATGATGTATCTGCTTCAATTCACCCAATTATCCAAAGAATCGAAGAACGACAAGAGAAAAAGACTGGTAAGATTTATTATCCAGCTAGAGATTTAAGTAGCGATACAATTCCATATTATGACTCAGCATATGACATTGACATGAGAAAAGTTATTGATGTTTATGCAGCTGCAACAGAGCACGTTGACCAAGGATTATCATTAACATTATTCATGAGAAGTGAATTGCCTGAAGGTATGTATGAATGGAAAACTGAAACTAACAAAATGACTACAAGAGATTTGAGCATTTTGCGTAATTATGCTTTCAAAAAAGGTATTAAATCAATTTATTATGTAAGAACTTACACTTCTGACAATTCAGAAGTTGGTGCCAATGAATGTGAATCTTGTGTTATTTAAGGAGTTAAAGTAATGGAAAAAAATTATAAATATTATAAGGCGATTGACTGGAACTCAATTGAAGATGAAATTGATAAATCAACATGGGAAAAATTAACTGAACAATTTTGGTTAGATACTCGTGTTCCATTATCAAATGACTTAGATGATTGGAGAAAATTAAGTCCAGCAGAAAAAGATTTGATTGGTAAAGTATTTGGGGGATTAACACTTCTTGATACAATGCAATCAGAAAGTGGTGTAGAAGCTATTAGAAATGATTGTAGAACTCAACATGAAGAAGCTGTACTAAACAATATACAGTTCATGGAAGCTGTGCATGCTAAGTCATATTCTTCTATTTTCTCAACATTAAACACTAAGAAAGAAATTGAAGATATTTTTGAATGGACTAATAATAACGAATATTTACAAAAGAAAGCTAAAATCATCAATGAAATTTATGAGAGAGGTACAGCACTAGAAAAGAAAGTTGCTAGTGTATTCTTAGAATCATTCTTATTCTATTCAGGTTTCTTTACGCCATTGTATTATTTGGGTAACAATAAAATGGCGAACGTAGCTGAAATTATTAAATTGATTATTCGTGATGAGTCAGTTCATGGTACTTATATTGGTTATAAATTCCAATTAGGATTTAATGAATTACCCGAGGAAGAGCAAACAAAACTTAGAGATTGGCTTTATGAATTATTGTTTGAGTTATATGAAAATGAAGAACAATATACAGAGATGTTATATGATGAATTAGGTTGGACTGAAGAAGTAAAAACATTCTTACGTTATAATGCAAACAAAGCTCTTATGAATTTAGGGCAAGACCCATTATTCCCAGACAGTTCAGAAGATGTAAACCCAATTGTTATGAATGGAATTTCAACTGGCACTTCAAACCATGATTTCTTCTCTCAAGTTGGGAATGGATATTTATTAGGTCAAGCTGAAGCTATGAAAGATAGTGATTATGACATTTAAAGGAAAAGATGAGTATTGATTTACTCATCTTTTTTATTTGTAATAATTATAAGTTTTGTGCCTATAGGGTGTAAATTATTATTAAAAGTGAATAAAAAATGCAGAAATAATTACTTTTTTAATGATTTTTCTTTACAACGGTACTTAAACTTGATAAAATATAAATATAAATAAAAAGAAAGAAGGTATTCTATGAACAAGAATATTAAATTAGGGTTTGTAAAATCTAAAGCTTATGGACTTTGTGGGATTATTTTATCAACAGCATTATTTGCTATTATGGCACCGAATGCTTATGCTGATGAAGTGACAACCACACAACCATCAACTGCAATTACAACAACAGTAGCAGAACCAATTACCACTGCTGAATCTACTACAGAATCAATTGTAGAACCGACAACTGAAGCTGTTACTGATACTCCAACTGTTGATAAATCAGTTGCAGAAGTCACAAAAGAAGATACTACAATCAAAGTAAAAAATCCCGATGTGGATTTGCATTTTGAAAAAGGTGAAACTGGTAACGGAACTGGTAAATATGTAAACTTTAAAGTGGAATATAAAAATGTTAAAATTCCCGATTCAATCAGTATCAATGAGGGTGATAAAGTTGTATTTACTATGCCTAAAGAAGTATCATTCCGTACTGATTTTGATTTTGATGTAAAAAACAAATCAAACGAAACAGTAGGACATGCTGTAGCAAGTGTAGAAAAAGGAACAGTAACAACAACATTTAATAATTACTTTTCAAAAAATCCTTTGAATAAAGAAATTGCTATGACATTTGACGCTAAATGGACTGAAGCAGTTAACTCGGGTGAAATTGTTCATCCTAATTTTGATGGCACTGTAAAAGAAGTTCATGTTGATGAAGAGCCAGAATTAGACGTGGGTAAAGAGAAATTCTCAAAATGGGGCACTCAAGACTCATCAGACGCTAGAGTTCTTAATTGGACTGTACGATTCAATCTTGCTAAGGATAAATTGGAAAATATTATCCTAAAAGACCGTTGGTCATCTAATCAAGAATATGTTGCAGATAGTTTAGAGCTTCGTACAGTAGAAGATGTTAAAACTTGGTCTGGTGATATGTCTGCTCAAGAATATTTAGACAGTTTCCATGTGTTGAATAACGGGTTTGATTTGAAGATTAAGACACTTCAAAAATTGATGTATATTAACTATAAAACACGTTTGAAATCAAGTGTTAAAGAATCAACAGACCCAGTAAATGCGGTATGGTTAACTGCTAATAACAATGACAAATTGGCTGACAATTATCGTGCAGTTATCTCCTTAGTTGGAGGTAAAGGTAAAGCATCAGGTGAAGCTGAAGATATTCCAACAGAAGAACCAATAACTCCACCTTCTGAAGTTGATACTGAAAAACCAAAAGATACTCCAAAGGAAGAACCTAAAAAAGATGAAGTTCCAAAGGAAACACCTAAGAAAGATGAAAAGCCTAAGGAAAATCCTAAAGTGGAACAACCAAAACCTAAGGAAGATAAGCCTAAAGAAACTCCTAAACAAAAAGAAGAGCCAAAAGAAACTCCTAAAGTAGAAGAAAAGCCAAAAGAGGAAAAACCTAAGGAAGAACTTAAAAAAGATGAAGTTCCAAAAGTGACACCTGCTCCAAAAGAAACTCCTAAGGTTATTTCGGAGGAAAAATCTACAAATAAAAAACAAACAAATGAAAAGACTTTACCAAATACAGGTACTGAATCAAATCAAATGTTTGCTATTTTAGGTGTAATTTGCTTCATGTTAGGAATTAAATTAAAACGAATTGAAAACTAATAAAAAGGGCATAGATTATCTATGTCCTTTTTATTTTGCTTAAACGCTGTAAAACGCTCTGAGAGCAATAAAAAACAGCTCTTGTACAATTTATCAAGAACTGTTTTTTATGCAGTTTAGCGTCAGTATATGACGATATAACACACCCTAAAATCAGTTATAGAAATGTGAAATCAATAGTAAAATAGATACAATAAAGAATAATGAAAATGTAATAAGTCTAAGTCTTATAGTTATCTTTGGAGTATGTGTTTCACCATTAAAAGCATTACCTAATGTTTCTTGTTTGGGTGCTTGTAGGAAGATTAGCAATGTAATCAATAACATAATAATCAAAGTAATAATAGTCATATTATTTCACTCCTTTAAAGATTGGTTGGTAATTATTTTTAGCTGTTAATCCAGCAATTTGGTGACAAATATCTTGAATTACTCCAACCAGAATAAGAATATTGATACCTGTTAGGGATAGTCCTAATTTAATTGGTGATACAATTTCTAATATTAGTGAAGTGATAGCAATGATTGTTAAGATTGGAGCACCGATGTTTGTGATACCAATAACTTTATTATTGATGTATTTTTCAACATTTTCATTAGTAACACCTTTAATATACATTGAGCTTTCTCTTAAATTCTTAGTTAATTCTTCCCCATCAATTTGTACTAAGTTATATAGATAAGAAAATACAAAAATAAGAATTGAGTAGAATAAAATTCCAGTCCATGTAGAATAATCAGTAAAAGTCCAAATATGACCAGTAACTTGTCCGATTGAGCCAATTATAGCAAGCAAGCTTGATGCGAAGATAATTGGCATAACAGAACTAGCAAGAAGTTTAACGGGAAGATAATGAGCTTTTATATTTACATTATAATTTTTAGATTGTAGCGGGAATGAGTATTCCTTTTTATTAGCGAAATATGAAATAACAATAATTATCAAATAAGCTACGATTGCTAAGATAACAGATTGTAAGTATGGAGTAAAATTATTTGTATAATATTTTTGAGTATCATATATATTATAGAATTGACCCGGCAGTGAAGTTAATATACCAAATGCAATAATATTAGATTGCCCATTACCAATCCCCATTTCATCAATCAAGCTTCCAATATAAGAAACAAATAATCCACCACTTGCAAGTACAATTGATAGAATCATTTTAGTGTTATTATCTGCTGTGATAGAAACACCGATTGTATGACTAATTGTTGGAGAGTAAAGGATTCCAATTGCAGTTAAAATTCCAAAAAGGAAAGTATATAATCTTGTATGTTGAGCCAATTTCATTTGTCCAGCAACACCTTGCATAGATAATTTTTTGTAATATGGAACTAATCCTTTAGAAAACAATTGTACAAGGATTGAGGCTGTAACATAAGGGGATGCTCCTAGAGCAAGTAATCCCAATCTGCTTAATGACCCACCAGAAGATAGATTCATTAAATTAGCGATTGCTGATTGATTATTGGAATAATCTATTTTGATACCTGGTAAAGTAACGAAAGTACCAAATTCAAATATAGCAAGCATTAAAAGAGTAAAAAGAACTCTATTTCGTACTTGTTTAGTTTTTATCCATTTCACTTAATTTTCCCCCTTTTTTGAAAGTTTGATTTAGTTTTATTTGCATAAACGTTTTGAGTTTTCATACTAGTATAATCTTTTAAATCTATGATTGCTTCAGTAGCATGTTGGTAGACTTGTTGTTTGAATTTTTCATATAGAGCATTAGCTTCGTTTTGATAAGTAATGATTGGATTTTTACCATTTTGACCTCTCCAACCAATACCTGATTTAAGAGCTTCTAATTTGTCAATATGGTCTACCCAAGCTTTGTCTAATGAATAAAGTAATATTTCTTTAGCAAGTTTTCTTTTTGCATTATCATCTTCAGTTAACAAATTGAAATTATTGATTGCTTCTTCATTATCATCTAATGCTTCATACATTAACTCTATAACTAAGTTATCATTATCACGGAATGACTGTAAAATAGCATTTCTAGTATTGTAGAAAATATTTCTTTGTTCTCTGACTACATCATCAAATTTCAAAGCACTTCTACGGGCAGAGTAGCTATTACTTTCTAATTCTTCTTGAATTGCTTTAAAAGCTTTTATAAATGAATTAGGTAAAGGATTTGTTAATTTGAATCTTTTAATAAAATCAACATTAACACGTTTGAATATTGAATCTTCAAGGGAAATAATAGTTTCAGTAAAACCAGCTGCACCTTGTCTTGAAGTTCTTCCTTTTAATTGATTATCAATTCTAGTACTTTCATTTAATTCTGTAAGGATAACAACTAATTCAGTATCATCTTCTACTTTAATGTCAGTACCTCTACCCGCCATATTAGTAGCAATTGTAATGGCGTCTTTCACACCTGCTTTAGCAATAATTTTTGCTTCTTCTTCATTTTGTTTTGCATTTAAAACTTTGTGTTTTAATCTTGCTTTATTTAATTTTTTAGATAACAGTTCGCTATCTTCAACTGATACAGTACCAACAAGGATTGGTCTATGTTTTTTATGATGATGAATAATTCTATCAACAACATAATTCCATTTTTCTTCAGCAGTTGTGAAAGCAATGATTTCTTTATCTTTTCTATTTAATGGTTTGTTTGGTTGAATTGGAATAACTTTTAATCCATAAACTTCTTGAAATTCGTTTTGTTCTTCAATAGCAGTACCAGACATACCTGAAATTTTATCATACAATCTGAAGTAATTTTGTAAAGTGATAGTAGCAATAGTTTAATTTTCTTCTTTAATTTCTACACCATTTCTTAAATGTTTAGCTTCTAATGCTTGGTGTAAACCATTTGAAAATCTTCTACCCGGTTGCATACGACCAGTGAATGAATCAATAATACATACTTCTTTATTTTTCC
>ERZ773214.1426-NODE-1426-length-13928-cov-5.029554_pt1 | contig 13928 bp, 15 predicted proteins | sample MGYA00511238_ERZ773214 | MGnify/ENA primary metagenome ERZ773214 (study PRJEB29015, sample SAMEA2738157) | human oral metagenome | biome: human oral; feature: human-associated habitat; material: saliva | place: China | collected 2259 ...
GCCCATGGCGAGGAGGAAACACCTGTTCTCATTCCGAACACAGAAGTTAAGCTCCCCAGCGGCGATTATACTGCGAAAGTGGGAAACTAGCACGGTGCCGAATTATAAGAAAGCCATCCTAATAGGGTGGCTTTCTTCTTTGTCTTAAAACGTTTGTGGTATGTTTTGACGAGTGATAGAATATAAGTATGTGTATAGTGTGTAGGGTGGCTACCGGCGGCATGGCGATTGCTGTTGCTTTAACGCCAACGGTTAGTATAACAGCGCCCAATGAGAATAAGAGTGATGCAAAGAAGGCGATTAGTGCTAAAATTTTCTCTGAAATAAAATCTCCGTCGTCGCTATCAAGCTTTAAGGTGTCAGATATCCAGACTCCAGATTGGCACTCCACATCTCAATCGTCAAAAAAATCGAATTCTGGAGTGAAAAAAGAAGTCGCATATACAATATCAACAAAGGGTAATGTCCGATCAAATTTGTCTGAATTTTCGAAACAGGTAAATGAAACCTTAAATGATAATCGAGGTTGGGCGCGTATGGGGATTGTTTTTAAAGAGGTGAAAGAGAGTGGAAGTTTCAATTTAGTTCTGTCGCAAGCTGAATTAATGTCCTCGTTCTCATCAGGTTGTGACGCGGATTGGAGTTGTCGAGTCGGGTCTTCTGTCATTATCAATGATAATCGATGGTCTGGCGCAACTACAGCGTGGAATAAAGCGGGTGGTGATATTCGTAATTATCGACATATGGTAATCAATCATGAAGTTGGGCATTGGTTGGGGCATGGGCATTTGAATTGTTCTGGGGTTAATAATCCAGCGGCGGTTATGCAGCAGCAATCAATTGATTTACAGGGGTGTGCTTTTAATCCTTGGCCGCTTGATAGTGAACTATGGTCAACTACGCTGAGGATAGAACTATGAAATTGATAAAAAATCATCGCGCACTTAAATTAGCTATTGTCATAAGTTTTATAACACTGATAATGATATTGGCATATGGATTTGTGAGCTGGAAATCTTGGAAAAGTGTTCAAAGTGTAACAAAAAATACTAATGAAGTGGAGAGTTCGCTGTTCGTTAATTTGCAAAAAGACAAATTATCCGCTGAAAAATTGAACGAATATTTGGCTGATTTAAAAAATAAACGCCAAAGCTGCGATGTGGTATTTTTTATATCTTGGCAGAAGAGCGTTAATACTAGATTTAAAAAGTATTCAGAAGAATGTAATAAATCGGTAGAGAAGATGAACCGAACTATACAGAGTATAGAGAAGATTGTCAGCTTTATGGAATTTGATAAGGAGTTGAGCGGTGAAATACGTACGGTGTCAGATAACCTATCGAAGACCAAGCAAAATGACTTTATTGCTATGGAGAAAATATGGACTGGCGCAAAGAAGAGGCTGGAGTCCAGAGAAGACGAGGTCGAATTACGTAAGTTGGCGATGAAGAGAATAGACGCTATTTTATTGGCTGTGCGTGATTTAAAGTCGGCTAACGAAAAGAAAGATAGCGACCAGTTTACTATAGCTAGGGATAAATTTACTGTGGCTATTAACGCCTGGATTGGTTTGCAGAATGAGTTAACGCAAGAATCTCAGCTTAGGATAGATAATCTATTAAGAGAGTTTTAGAATAAATCTGCAATAAAAAAATAGCCCCGTGTGATGGGCTATTTTTCTTCTCGAATCTCGCAGAAAACGAGAATTTTTTGTGGTGGAACTCATAATTTCTAAAGCTCCAACAGGTGCCGTCAGTAACTGACTTTATTAGTATAGCTAACGCGTCAGTAAAATGCAATATTTTATTCACAATAAAAAACTACTTATGTAAATATTGACAAAGCGTTAGTTATATGCTAGCATATAAACATAACACATATCATGTGTGATATATAAAGGTGAGGGTTTCCATTTAAATTTATGTGGAAATCTTTTTTAAAAATGGAGGAAAACCTTCCTATGGCAGGAACAAAGGCTGGCGGCTTAAAGGCTGCTCAAAAAAATCTAGCTCGCGATCCAGATTTTTATGCAAAAATCGGACGTAAGGGCGGTAAAAACGGTCGAACTGGTGGCTTTGCTGCAAATCCAGCTTTGGCTCGTATCGCTGGCGCTAAGGGCGGACGCATTTCACGCCGTACTAAAAAGACAGTACAAAAAATTGCAGAATAAGACCGCTCCAATCTCTTAAAATTAGCCTCCGTATAAGAGGCTTATTTTATTTGATATCTTTTAAGCTGGCAGGATTTTGCTTGATTTACACGCCATTTTGATTGGCAATTAATGCATCTGTAAGATGAGGTGGTCGCCTGTAATCCAACTGCGCCACACTGAGGACAAAGACTACGTTTATGTAGCCAGTCCCTGTAACTATCCAAAGAATCTTGAATATTATCGTCGTCCATACTGAGAGTTAAGCCGTATTTTGGAGCCAAAGTATCAACGGCGTACTCCCAGGCGGATCTCTCCATTTCGATTAGCTGAATGTCGTGTTGATAATTTTTATGACCAAGTTTAGCGTGGGCGATTTCGTGTAAAAGTTGCACTAAGTCTTCTTGCGAATCTAATTTTTCGTAATAGACTATTTGAGAATTAGGGTTCCAGGAAAATACTTCACCCTCCTTGAATTGCAGTTCTGGAAAATCGTGTTCAATTTGAGGCAAGCTGACTGATGGCATTGTCGTAGCATCCGTATAATACAATTTCTTCTGGGTTAGGGGCGCTGATTATTTTTGGTACCGATATAGCGGCGGGTAAGTTTTCTGCCAGAAGACCGCTTAAAATATCTGAAAAATAGGATGTGAACACTCCCACGCTCCCGCCAATAACAACGACATCTGGTTGTGTAAAGGCGATGAGGGGTTGCAACCCAGCTTTTATCCTATTGGCGACCTCTTCCCAGACTTCCAGAGATGTGTCTGATGATAATTCGCCAAAAATTCTCTGCAAAACCCTACCAGCAGCAATCTCTTCCCAAGTGGTAATCTTGCCATTGTAATTCAAAGACATATGTCCGCCCTCGCAGTCGCTAAGCTCTTTATGCAGACTTCCATTCAGAATCAGGGAAGTGCCAACGCCGGTCCCTAGGGTGATATATAGACCGCATCTGGGGGTTTTGGGCAATCTGAGCATACTTGCCAGTCCTGCCATATTGGCATCATTTGCAATGAATATTGGTATATTAGGAAAATATCGGGAAAGTAGTTCACGGATAGGTTGATTTTTCCAGCCGAGATTTTGGCACCACACTGCCACGCCGTCTTTGACTACTCCTGGTAGAGCCATAGAAATTGCGTCAATTGGCTTATTGTTCGTAATCAGATGAATTTGATTGGCAACGCGTTGAATGTATTGGTCTACGTTTTTAGGGGTGGGGAATTTAATGATATGCTTAGGATTTTTTTCCTCGTCAAAGCTGGCTACTAATGTTTTGGTCCCACCTGTGTCAACCGTAATAATCATATATTTATTATATCACCAGCTTTACTTATAAGAGGTCATTATGATATAATAAAGAAAATTTGAGTGGAGATGTAATATGAGGCGAGTAAATCAGGCTGGATCAATCGGAGTTTTTGTAGTAGTAGGTGCTATTTTAGTGGCTGTATCTTTGGCTGTTCTTTACGGAATTAGGCAGAATAATTTATCACAAGATGGATCACCGATCTCTAGTGATTTGGTAGCATCAGAGAATAGCAATAAGAATTCGCAAAATAACAGCACATCTCAGCAGTCCGCAGATCAAAAAACGAATAGTCAGTCGGGCGGAAGAGGTGAGGCGCGAACTGACGTGAAGACTGAAGAGTCAAAAAAGACAACTCCTGCGTCTGAATCTTCTCAGTCTCAACAATCACCATCATCTACAACACCAGCTCCTTCTACTCCTTCTAAGCAATCTGATAAAGGATTGCCAAAAACTGGACCAGAAGATGTAGCTGTTTCTGCAGTGGCCTTTGGTATTTTGGCGTTTTTGACGGTGGCTTATCAGCGATCTCGCTATCTTATCTAGCTTTGACTTCTATCTATCTGTTGTGATATAATTGTGATAATCTGTGGGGATATTTTTATTATGTCCCTGAAGAATAATATCAATTTTAAGGAAGGGGTCTTTAGAAGACTTATGGCAGATGCCAAAATTACAATGGATGACCTGCTGGCTCAAGCAGGTGATAGTGTTAAACAACTTACTGTCGGTGAAACAGTTGACGGTACTGTTTTATCAGTAAAGAAGCACGAAATTTTAATCGATTTAGGACCTTTGGGTGTTGGTTTGGTCCCACGCCGCGAAGTTAGCCTTTCAAAGAACTACAATGTTGGCGATTCAGTAATTGCTAGCGTAATTGATACCGAATTGGAAGACGGTTATTCGCTACTTTCATTGCGCAAGGCTGCGAAAGATCGTGGTTGGGATGAAGTTATGGCTAAATTGGAATCTGGTGAGATCATCACCGTTGTGCCATACGACGCTAATCGCGGTGGACTACTAGTTGAATACGAAGGTATTCGCGGATTCTTGCCAGTATCGCAATTGTCAGCTGAACACTATCCTCGTGTAGGTTCTAGTGACAAGGACGAAATCTTGCAACGATTGAACAGCTTGGTAAAGAAAGATATCAAGGCGCGAATCTTGGACGCTGATCGCAAAGCTAACAAATTGATCTTCTCTGAAAAAGAGGCAGTTAAAGAAGGTTTGGCAGAGCGATTCCAGAAGTTGGCAATTGGCGACACAGTTACAGGTGTTGTTACAGGCGTTGTTGACTTTGGTGTATTCGTTAACGTTGAAGGTATTGAAGGTTTGATTCACATCTCAGAAATTAGCTGGGAGCGTGTTAATAACCCATCTGACTACGTAAAAGTTGGTCAAACTATCGAAGCTAAGATTATTGCAATCGACAAAGAGCGTTTGAGCTTGAGCATGAAGCAATTGACTAAAGATCCATGGTTGGATGAAGTTGAGCAATTTAAGCCTGGCGAGAGAGTTGAGGGAACTGTAACTCGAATTACTCCATTTGGCGCATTCGTACAGTTAAGTCCAGCGGTTGAAGCTTTGGTCCATGTGTCAGAGCTTGGCGGTGACGGTACTGATCCTGAAAAGGTATTTACGTTGAACGAGCGTAAAGAATTTACAGTTTTGGATATCGATAAGGAAAATCGTAAGATTTCTCTTTCACTCGGCAAATCATCAAAGAAAAAATAATACAAATCCCCTGAAGCGTAGTTACGCCCAGAGGTGAGAGGAGCTTATTATGGCAGAAAAAATCGTCAATATTGCGGATTCGGTAACGGTTGGCGAGTTGGCCGAAACTCTGGGATTGTCAGTAACTACGCTGATTGGTGAATTGTTTAAGAACGGAATCGCTGCGACAATTAATCAGCGACTAGATTTTGAGACTGCACAGATTATTGTTGAAGAATTGGGGCTGGATGTGCAGCTAAAACGGAAGACAATTTCTGCGGAAATTCATCACCATGCACACAAATTGTCAGATAAGGCAGTTCCTCGTCCACCAATTGTGGCTGTGATGGGGCATGTTGACCACGGTAAAACGAGTTTACTAGACGCGATTCTTGATAAGAAAACAGCAGCTAGTGAAGCCGGAGGAATTACTCAGCATATTAGCGCTTATCAAGCTCAACGTAACGGACGGACTATCACGTTATTGGACACTCCTGGTCACGAGGCTTTTGCGGCGTTAAGGCAACACGGAGCTACGCTTACAGACGTGGTTATTATCGTGGTGGCGGCGGATGATGGAGTTAAGCCTCAGACTGTTGAAGCTATTCGATTTGCCAGGTCAGCTAACGCTAAAATTGTGGTGGCAATTAATAAGATTGATAAAGAAGCAGCCAATCCGCAACTGGTAAAGACTCAATTGGCGTCTGAACATGGCTTGAACCCTGAAGAATGGGGTGGAGATACTGTGATGGTTGAAGTTAGTGCAAAAACTGGTCAGAACTTAGATAAGCTTTTGGATATGGTTTTATTGGTGGCGGATATGGAAGATTTGCGCGCAGATGAAGATGTTCCGGCTGAAGGTTTGGTTATTGAGGCACACATGGAAACTGGTCGTGGCGCCGTAGTTGGCTTGTTGGTGGAGAATGGTCATTTGAGACCTGGTCATTATCTGGTTGCTGGGACGGCTTACGGGCGAGTCCGAACGCTTCAAGATTTTCGCGGTAAAGCCGTTAAAGATGCCGGTCCAAGTATGCCAGTGAACATGACCGGATTTAAGGAATTGCCACAATTCGGTGATGGATTTGAGATTGCGAAGAGCGAAAAAGAAGCTCGCAATTTGGCGCAAAAGGCTAAAATTGAACAAGAGAAAATGGCGGCTACAACTAATGTTACTGGCGCAGATATTCTTAAGATGATGAATCGAAAGCTTGATGCGGAAGAATTTAATGTAATCGTTAAGGCTGACGTTCAGGGTTCGGTAACGTCTGTGGTTGATAGTTTGAAGCTGATTGATACGAATGGCGAAGTTGAGCTTCATGTTGTCGGAACTGGTGTTGGCAATATTTCCGAGAATGACATTCATTTGGCGGTCGGTGAAAATACGGTGATTTATGGCTTTAATGTCGATTTGCCGCCAGCGGTTAAGCGATTAGCGGCGCGTGAACATGTAGAAGTGCGAATTTTTAAGGTGATTTATGAACTATTGGATGACGCTAAGGCTTCAATGGAGGCTTTGCTAGCGCCAGAAATCGTTGAAACTGAAATTGGTGAGCTGGAGGTTAAGGGCGTGTTTAGGACGATGCGCGAAGAAGTAATCGCTGGTGGTGAAGTGAAGCGCGGTAAAGTCGCCAAGGACTTGCTGGCGCGCGTAAAACGTGGCGGAGAGCAAATTGCTGAAGTGGAAGTTTCTTCCGTGCAACGTCAGCAACAAGAGGCAAAAGAGGTCTTTGAAGGCGAAATGTGTGGGTTGAGTCTCAGGACAAAGAAAAAGATTACCTTAGAAATTGGCGACAAGTTGGAGTTCTTTACTAGGGAATTAGTGAAGAAAACTCTGGGGTAGACTGTTCTAAGTATTGACTTTTTTATGTATTTATGATAGTATCTTAGATATACATAAGTTTATTGCCGTTCTGCGTGCAGAAGGCGAAAGGAAACCACCACAAAATGAGCAAAACACACGAAGGACTTCCAGGCGTCGGAAACAATACATCCGAAGGACTTCCAGACGTCGAAAACAATCCCAAGAATCCGTCTGTGCTTGGAAGATTGGGTAAGGCTGCAGTGAGAGCTGCAGTGAGAGCTGCAGAGAGCACAGCTAGTTATCTTAATCGTGCTGCAGAGACGGGAAGAGATTATATTGGTGAACACACAGGTGCGGACGCAGGAAAGTCTACTTCGGAAGAGTCTGAAACCTTAGCAACAAGTGCCTCAAATACTTCTCCAGAAAAGCAGGCTCCTGACGCGAACGAATCGAAAGCTACAAAGAGTAAGGCTGATGCTTCTCAAGGAAAGCAGGCTTCTGGCGCTGCTGCGGATTTCATGAGAAGATTTCTTGATGAAAGTAAGCAAGATAAAGATTCAAATCCTAACACTGGAGAGGCTCAGACAAAAGAGTCAAGCCCAGAAAAGCGTGAAGCTGCTGATGAGCTTGAGAAGGCTAAAGATAGACACTCTAAAGCGAGCGCCGCCGCTAAATCGAAGAGTCCCCTTGGCAAAAAGAGGCGCCAAGCTGAATTAAAGGCCGCTACCGAACAATTGAAAAAGTGCGAATTGTTAGATGAAGCTGCTGTTAAGCTTGATGAGTCTAGAGAGAGATTCGCTAAAGCGAGTGTCGACGTTGAATCACACTTCTTTGGGAAAAAGAAACGACAAGAAGAGTTGAATGCTGCTACAGAAGAATTGAAAAAGAGCGGATTGGGATACATGAGTATTAAGTTTGCTGATAAAATTGAAGCAGCAAAACAGGATCCAGAAAAGCAGGCTGAATTAGCAGCGGAAATGGCTCAAGCAGCGTTTGCAAGTATGCAAGAAACCTCAAGAGTAACGACAGATAAGTATGACAACATGCTCGATGATCGTAGTAAATTTAAGAAAGCTGCCGCTAAAGTTGGTAAATGGTTTAATAAGGGTGGTAAGATTACTCAGTGGCTGAAGTTGGGTGGTGCTGGTTTTGTGGGCGGTTTTATAGTAGGGTCTGTTGCTGCATGGCCTATTACTACGGCTGTCGGTATTGTAACGAAATTGGGAGTTGCTGGAGCAACAAAACAAGCTGTTCTGGAAGAACATCGTGGCGAAGATCGCATAGCCGCTGATGCCCGTCTTGAAACTACAGATCCTTCATTTAAGAATACTGTGGCCAATATGAAAATTGACGATGTTATGGAGCATGCAGTCAATGTATCAGTTGACAATCTTAAGGACATGAGTATAGAGAGGCGGGATGCCCTGCGTAAGAAAATAATATCATCATCAGGTAAGTATGCTGTTGGTTTTGTCTTGGGTGGTCTTGCTAGTTACTGGGCTAACTCTGCACACGCTACTGGGTCTGAGAGTAGCGCTGATACACCTGCACAATCTGGTAGCGAGCAAACGCCCCAGTCTGGTAGCGAGCAAACGCCCCAGTCTGGTAGCGCATCCTCTGTGGACAACTCTGTTGGCAAAATCGTAAATAGTGTTAATCCAGATACACCAAATTTCAGTTCTTACGACTATCCTTGGAACTGGGCTGCTGAGAAGTTTGGTGACGCAAACGCAATGGATCAACTTCATAATCTGGCTGATAAAGCCATGGCTGACGGTCACACCGTGGAATGGTATAATACTGGCGGAATAGAGTATCTGGAAGTTGATGGATCTAGTGTTACTGCAGACGTGTTGGGAGTATTGAATCAATACGTTTAATAGATAAAATATAAAAATAAACAAGGAGATAAAAAATGTTTGAAATTACTGACGAATTCTTAGCACAGGCTGGTTTTGGATCATTGCCTGCGGATAAAAAAGAACAGATGAGGGAAGACGTCGCTAACAGTGTTCAGTCTAAGATTACGAGGAAGATTTTACTGGCTGTTGGCGAAGCGAAGCTGGATGAGTTTATGAAATTACTGGATGGCGACGATGTTTCTGCGGTATTGAATTGGTGTGTAAATAATGGTGTTAATTTGACGGAAATTGTTCAAAATTCGATGAATGAGACTATGATTGAGCTACAAAAATTATACAATGACGCGCTGAATATGATTCGTGGATAGTAATATTAAACAGTTGCTGGTATAATTTAACTTAATCATATAGACGAAAGAAAAGGAGGACTATGTTCCAACTGAATGAAGAATTTCTTAAAGAATTGGGGCTGGACCAGCTGCCGGAAGATCAGCAAAAATCGTTGCTGCAGCATATTTATAGCGAGTTAGAGCTTCGAGTTGGCGAACGATTAAGCCAGGGAATGAGCGATGCTCAGCTGGAGGAGTTTGCGGGAATTATCGATAAAACTCCAGGTGCTGTGGATGATTTTCTAGCGAAACATGCGCCTAATTATCAGCAGGAACCAATGCTGCAGAAAATGTCACAAGCTTCAGGTTTGCCAGTTGACGATCCGCGCCTGAAGGATGAATTTGCAGCTACTAAGTGGCTGGAGGTTAATCGACCAGATTATCGTGACGTTGTGGCTGCGGTTATGGCTGATCTTAAGAAGGAAATTATTGCCAACCGCGATGCTATTTTAGGTGGCATGAGTGCACCTTCAGCGCCGCAGCAGACTCAAAGCGACTTTGATTTGGCCGCTTAGTCAGTGAATTTAGACTTGATGACCGCGGATAAATTCTTCTGCGGTCATTGTTTTTCCGCTGGGTGCGATGAGCTCGTCAATGATTAAATAGTTGCCATCGGCGAATTTTTTATCAAGATGAGAACTCGGAGTTTTGTCACAATGGGATTTCGTGATGATGATATCTCGATCGTCAATTGTCATTCGGCTACGCGGAAACCCAAGGTGTGCGCGGACGTGGGCTTCGGCCTCGGCGGCTGTCATACGCTCCGTATCGAGCCGTGAGTTATCCTTGCTTAATAATTGGCAATATGAAGCCTGAGAATTGTCCTGTGGTATTGGCTGAAGATTTCCATTGATGATGTTTGGCAGGTTTTTTATTAGCAGAGAAGTGCCATCGTGAAATAGTTTGTCGTATAATTCTAACTTTGTTTCTTTTCTAGTGAGTGGTTGTCGAGTTTGGGCGTATATAGGGCCGGCATCCATTTTACTATCAAGTTGCATTATCGATACGCCAGTTTCGGTATCTCTACTGGCTATAGCTGATTCGATAGGCGAGGGTCCTCGATATTTTGGTAGTAGAGAAGGGTGAACGTTGATAATTCCTGGTGTAAATAAGTCGATAATTGACTGGGGAATGATTTTTCCGTACGCAACCAAAACGCCCGTTATTGGCTGAAGCTGTTTTATATAGTCGGTAATTTCACTGACTTTGCTTGGCTGCAAAACTGGAATATTGTGAGACTTAGCGAATGTTTTTACTGGAGGTTCAGTAAGTTTGTGCCCGCGACCGCGCTTGGTGTCGGGTTTGGTGATGACGCAAACAACGTTAAATCCCTCTTCAACGAGAGCTTCTAAAGTAATTAGACTGTAATTTTCAGTCCCAAAGAATACTATTTTCGGCGATATCTTTGTCATAATCTAACGGTTGCAACTCGCCTTTCTCGTCGAGTGTATAAAAAGCGTCTTTCTTATCCTTAATATGGTCTATGAAAACTAATCCGTTGCAGTGGTCTATCTCGTGCTGTAATACGCGCGCCAAAAATCCTTCGGCTTTAATTCGCACTTCTTCGCCATCTAAATTCATGGCTTTTACGCGAATTTTACTGTAGCGGGGAACTTTTCCGTAAATGCTTTTAACGCTTAAACACCCTTCAAAATCTTCGACAATTTCGCCTTCATATTTCACTATTTCTGGATTGATAAGAGTGATGAATTCGCGAGTTGATTTTCTTTCAAAGTCGGCTCGAACAATCACAACACGCTCTAATTTGTCGACTTGCACAGCAGCTAGTGCGGCGCTAATTTCGTGAGGTCTGGAATCTTCCCAATCCAGTGCGGCTGCGGTCATTTCGTCTGCCAGTTTTATAACATCATTAGTAACAACGTGGATTTTCGATGATTTTTGGCGAAGATGTGGGTTTGGTAATGTAATAATATCGTCTTTTGTCATTGCTATAATTATACCAGAAATTACAGTAGACTTACAGGGTCAAGCTCGTACTGCCAGTGTGATGACGGCAGGAAATTCAAGACGTCAAGAAGCTCTTGTCGTTTGGGGCTTTTTATTACGATTTGCCATCGATATGTATCGCGGACGCGCTCATAAAAAGCTGGTGTTGGTCCAAACACTTCAATGTTATCAAAATTGGATTTTAATAGTTCGGACAATTTTTTAGCGTTCTTTATGGCAGCGGCTTCGGTTTTATAAACGCAAGTTAGTTTTAATAAGTAAGTAAAAGGTGGAAAGTTAGTTTTTTGCCGCTGAGATATGGTTCTTTGATAAAATTCTGTATAGTTTTGAGAGAGTCCGTTTGTGATGGACGGGTGACTTGGCTGGTATGATTGGACGACGACTTCCGTTGGTATGCTTGACCTGCCGACGCGGCCGACGACTTGGGCGAGCAATTGAAACGTTCGTTCGGGCGATGAATAGTCAGGTAGGGAAAGTCCGGTGTCGGCTTGAATGACTCCGACGACTGTTAAATGTGGCAAATCTAGTCCTTTGGCGATAACTTGCGTGCCGATAATTATATCTATTTCGCCATTTTTCAGTTCATCATAACGCTCGTCCACGGTAGCTTTCAAATCGGTGTCTTTATCAAATCGAGCAATTTTTTTGTTCGGGAATAACCTCTGTAATTCGTCTTCAATTCGCTTAGTTCCGATACCTTTATGAATGATGTCGGCGTTTTTACATTCAGGGCAACTAGTAGGAACTTTGGTCGAAAAACCGCAAATGTGACATGACAATTTATGACTATCCGCATGCAGGGTGAGCGGAATAAAACAGCGTGGGCAGCCAGCCTGCCAGCCGCAGTTATCGCATAATGTGATTGATGCTGTGCCGCGTCGATTGTGAAAAATAAGAACTTGCTCATTTTTTGATAACGCTGTGTTTATAGATTTCAGAAGTGGGTCAGAGAGGAATTGATGTTGAGTAAAATTGTTGCGCTTTGTCATGTCGACCAGCGTCACGTTGGGGCGAACGGTGTCTGGTCTTGCTGGTTTTGTCATTGTAATGATTGGTGTGTTTGATTTTTTGGCAATGTAATAGTCGGCAACTGCTGGAGTAGCGCTACCTAGAATCAGTTTGCCGCGATGTTGATTTGTAAGAACTGAGGCGACGCGAAGGGCTGAATATCGAGGGGATTGCTCCTGCTTGAAACTTGGTTCGTGACACTCATCAATCACCACAAGTCCGAGCTGTTGCACGGGCATGAAAAGAGCAGATCGCGGACCGATGATTACTACCGGATCGTTTGAGCTAATAACTCTTTTCCAGATTGCATATCGTTGAGCTTCGGTTTGTTTGGAATGGGTGACTATGACATTTGGTAGATGAGCAGAGAACTCAGCAACTAGTTGCGAAGTTAGGGCAATTTCGGGGACTAAAATTATCGCCGATCGCTCTTCTTCTAAGGCTTGTTTGACGGCTTCTATGTACACTAGCGTTTTTCCTGAGCCAGTTACGCCGTGTAAAAGTGCCGTTCCAGAATGGAGATTTTCGATGGTCTGGAGGGCTGATTTTTGATCATCTGTGAATACATTTTTTGTTCGATTTTCTGCTGAATTAACTGGGGTGGACTGGTTAATTGAGCGACGTTTTTTGGATAATCCGCTGGGTAAAATTGCTTGCCAGACGGTCGCTTGGTGCGTGGCGTAATATTTACTCATCCATATGGCGGTCTGAACGAGTTCGATTGGCAAGGGATATTCTTCAATGATTTTACTAATTGGCTTGACTTCAAAATCGGGTTGGCGAACTTCTTGTAGAACTACACCAATAGCATTGATTTTGCCGATTTCTATAGCGACAATCATTCCGGTCGGCAGTCTTTCCTCTGAAGAATACGTAAACGAACTTGCGTCGGCGCGGACGATTCTTGTTGGCGAAACCAAATAGTAATGCATGTTTATATTATATCGCGAAAAAAATGCTAAAATAAGCATATGTATTTTGAGAGTCGTTCGCAGGCTGGGGCAATTCTGGCTGATCAAGTACTGGAAAAGTATCGCTATGAAAACTGCGCAGTGGTTGCAATTGGCGAAGGTGGCGTGTTGATTGGTGAGCAAATTGCAGTGAAGCTTCATTGTGTTCTTATGATGCTGCTGAGTGAAGGGATTGATATTCCTGGGGAAAGTTTAAGTATCGGGGCGATGTCACAGTCTGGGCAATTTACGTATAATAGTCAATTTTCTGACGGCGAGATTAATGAATATACTAGTGAATTCCACGGTTATCTGGAAGAGAAAAAGCGCGAGACTCATCAGAAAATGAATAGGCTTTTGGGCGATGGTGGAATCATTGATAAGGATATGTTGAAGGATCGGGTGGTGATTTTGGCGAGTGATGGTTTTGGTGATGATTTATCGGTTTTGGACGTGGCTTTGAGTTTTCTGAAGTCAGTTCGGATTGAGAAGCTGGTGATTGCGGTGCCGTTTTGTGGCGTGGCGGCGGTGGATAAATTGCACATGACGGTTGATGAAATTCATATCTTGGATGTGAAGGAGAATTTTATGGGATTAAATCATTATTATGAGGATAATACATTGCCGTCCAAAGAGGAAACGATAGCGAAAATTAATCAGGTTATTTTGAATTGGAAGTAAAAAACTTGTCGGGTGTTGTAAAATTGTGATAAACTTTAATTAAGAAAGATGCGTTAGGGAGGTTATGTTAGACGTTTTTATTACATCTAGGGTGC
>ERZ773214.1435-NODE-1435-length-13871-cov-2.671251_pt1 | contig 13871 bp, 9 predicted proteins | sample MGYA00511238_ERZ773214 | MGnify/ENA primary metagenome ERZ773214 (study PRJEB29015, sample SAMEA2738157) | human oral metagenome | biome: human oral; feature: human-associated habitat; material: saliva | place: China | collected 2259 ...
CCCGGTGCGAGCACTGCGAGCGGATGCACATCGAAGGTCACCGCCCACGGAGCCGCCTCATGCCGTTGTGCTACTTCGCGCAGTCGATCGAAAACAAAGCGATGACCGCGGTGCACTCCGTCGAAGAAACCGATGGAAACAGCCTTTTTTTGTTCGGCCAGTCCCTCCTCGAATGGTATGAGACTGAAATCATTCATGGCGTAATCTTCCTTCGGCGTCGAAGGCTTCCTTCACCCAGGCACCACCGGCGGGTGTCAATCGCACATTCCAGCCCTTTTCGGCCGCCACGCGGCAATTTTCTTCGGAATCATCGAAGAAGATGATCTCCTCCGGTGCGCAACCCAGCTGCGCGGTGACGTGGTCGAACACCCGCGGATCGGGTTTCTGCAAGTGCATTTCGCAGGAGAGGAACAGCGTGTAGAAGTAATCGGAAATCGTATGGCCGTCTGCGCAGAAGAAATCGCGTACGCCCTGTTGCCAATGGATCGGGTTGGTGTTCGAAAGCACCGCAGTGCGGTAGTGGCGTTTCACTCGGCGCAAGCAGTCCAAGCGATCGGCCGGCACGCCCACCAGATAAGCCTCCCATGCACGCCTGATTTCGTCGTCTGTCAGTTGAGGTCGGTTGGCCGATTGCCTGATCTCATCGTAAAATTCTGCTGTGGAGAGATCGCCGTTTTCAAACAGTTCGAAGATTCCACCTTGTTTGTACGTGCCCAGGTAGGGACGGATGTCGAACCCCAATCGATCGAAAGCCTCGAGGGCGGCTGTTTTGTAGAGGTCGACGATGACGCCGCCGAAGTCAAAGACCGGAATCATGCTTTACGAGTTTATAGAGTTTGTCGCTGGGGCGAATTTTTTCTTTCGAGGGGATCGACACGAACATGCCCTTGCCGGCTTTCTCGACCGGCCCGTCGTTGCCGTGGATGCTGTCGGCAGTGAGGTAAACCACGCCGGTGGTGGGTCCGATGGCCACGAGCCGATCACCTACTTCAATTTCTCCGGCTTCGATGAGGAACTCTGCCACTTCGAGTTTGGAGAAGTATTTCATACCCTTGCCCACATAGACCTTCTTCTCGGTCGCCGACGAACCGTATTTTTCGGTCCATTCGCCGAGCTTGCGTCCCTGGTAGTAGCCGTCCCAAAATCCGCGGTTGAAGACGGAAGCCAGTCGTTCGTCCCACTCTTTGACGCGCTCTTCGTTGAAGGTGCCCTCTTGCACGGCACGGATGGCCTCTTTGTAGCACTGCACCACCGTGTAAACGTATTCGGCCGAACGGGCGCGCCCTTCGATTTTGAAGACCGAGACGCCCGCCTTCATCATTTTGTCGATGAAACCGATGGTTTTTAAGTCTTTCGGACTCATGATGTACTCGTTGTCGATGTCGAGTTCCACGCCCGTTTCCTTGTCGCGCACGGTGTAACTGCGTCGACATTGTTGCATGCATTCGCCGCGGTTGGCCGATCGGCCTTGGTTGTCGAGCGACAGATAGCATTTGCCGCTCACGGCCATGCAGAGTGCGCCGTGGCAAAACATTTCGATGCGGATTTTCTCACCGCTCGGGCCGCAAATGTTTTCGCGTTCGATGAAATCGGAAATTTCTTTCACTTGTTCCAATTTCAGTTCGCGCGCCAGCACCACCACATCGGCAAAGGCCGAGTAGAAACGAAGCGCCTCTTCGTTCGAAATGTTGAGTTGGGTGGAGAGATGCACCTCTTGTCCGATGGTTCGGCAATAGCTGAGCACCGCTACGTCGGCCGCGATGACCGCCGAGATGTGTGCCGCCTTGGCCGCGTCGCAGATTTCGCGCATCAGGGCAAGATCTTCTCCGTAGATGATCGTGTTGACCGTGAGATAACTCTTCACGCCGAGTTCATCACAGCGCTGTGCGATTTCGTGGAGGTCTTTGATGGTGAATCGGCTGGCCGAATGCGCGCGCATGTTGAGCGATTCGATGCCGAAATAGATGGAGTCGGCTCCGGCCTTGAGTGCCGCGGCGAGCGATTCGCGCGAACCCACGGGAGCCATCACTTCATATTGCATAGTTGTAGGGTCAGTTTGTATTCTTGTTGCGGACAGGCGTTTTTCGATTCGCCGAATGCGCGCCGCCGCGTTTTGTTAACGTGCGAATTTACAGAATTCTATCGACATACGCGCGCGATGGAACTGATTTTCTCGGAGTGCCTTTTTCGTGTTTGTGCAATGCAGCTCCGATGAAATCGGTCTTTTTGTGCTCGATCCCGATTTTGTCTTCGTTTTTGCCCGATTTCATCGAGTGGAAGGCCGTAGTTCACTTTTTCTGCCCGATCTATCGTGGCCGAACGCAGTGGAACACAAAAACAGGGTGGGGAAGTGGAAAAAACGGGGAACGGTCGATCCAAAGTCCCGTTGTTTTTGACGCATCGTGCGGGTGAAGATACCTCTTATCGATGATCGAATTGAACCGGGTGAAGACTTACCCCCAAACGCCTTACGCGCGCGTACGTGTCAGCTGTTTTTCGTTTTTTGCCTTCACTCCTTCACCCGATGGCTGTAAGTTGCAGATGCTCATTGCGTTAGGGGTGAAGGCTTTTGGCGTTTTGTGTTCACGGAGAAGAGGCCATTCCGACGAAACATTCCTCGCTTTCGGGTGAAGGATCGAAAGCAAAAGCCTTCACCCCTAATCGACTGACGGATAATGAAATGGACAAGATGGGTGAAGGCGTGAAGGCAAAAAACGAAAAGCGACGGACGCGCGCGCATTACGCGCACGTGTGAACGCTCCACCTCCGCGCGAGTCTGAAAATTGGGGAGCGAAAAAGGAAGGGAAAGGCACGACAATCGGGCAATAATTTTGTATCTTTGCGAGTCGAGGTATTCACTTCGCATCACACCCAAATAAACGACGATGAGCGACAGCACAAAAGATCCCCGGGACGAGAATGATGTCCTTCCTGATTCCCCCACATCCACTTCTTCGGTCGATGACTTCGACGCCGAGGCCGCACCCGATGCCCACAGCGATTTCGATCCGAAGGGCGTCGAGGACGACAAGGTGAACGTGCATCCCCTCACCGGGATGTACCAGAATTGGTTTTTGGACTATGCCTCCTATGTGATTTTGGAACGCGCCGTTCCTCACCTTTACGATGGTTTGAAACCCGTGCAGCGCCGCATTCTTCACACGATGAAGCGAATGGACGACGGCCGCTACAATAAGGTGGCAAACATCGCAGGTGAAACGATGAAGTTTCACCCGCACGGCGACGCGTCGATCGTGGACGCACTCACGCAAATGGGTCGGCAGAATCTGCTCATCGACTGCCAGGGTTCGTGGGGCAATATCCTCACGGGCGACGAGGCGGCCGCTCCACGTTACATCGAAGGCCGATTGACGAAATTCGCCCTCGATGTGCTGTTCAACCCCAAGACAACGGAGTGGAAACTCTCGTACGACGGTCGCAACAAGGAGCCGGTGGCCCTGCCGGTGAAGTTCCCGCTGCTCTTGGCGCAGGGGGCCGAAGGCATCGCCGTGGGCCTGAGTGCGAAGATCCTGCCCCACAATTTTGGGGAGTTGTGCGATGCGGCCATCGCCTGCCTGCGCGATGAAGCCTTTCACCTCTATCCCGATTTCCAAACGGGCGGACTCATCGACGTTTCGCGCTACAACGACGGTTTGCGCGGTGGCAGTGTGAAAGTGCGCGCGCGCGTGGAGAAACGTGACAGTAAAACCATTGCGATCACCGAATTGCCTTACGGCAAAACGGTGGATTCGCTGTGCGAAAGCATCAAGAAGGCGGCCGACAAGGGGCGCATCAAGATACGACAGATCCAAGATTTCACGGCCGAGCAGGTAGAAATTCTCATCCACTTGTCGCCGGGCGTGTCGAGCGACAAGACGCTCGACGCCCTCTACGCCTTCACGGATTGTGAGGTGAGCATTTCGCCCAATTGCTGCATCATCGACACCGACACTCCGCGTTTTGTGACGGTGAGCGAAGTGCTGCGCACGAATGTGCGCAACACGACCGATCTGCTGCGTCGCGAGTTGGAAATCCGCCGCGGCGAACTCCTTGAGAGCATGATGTTCGCTTCGTTGGAACGCATCTTCATAGACGAGCGCATCTACAAAGACAAGGCCTATGAGAATGCGCCCGACATCGATGCGGCGTTGCTGCACATCGACGGGCGTCTCGAGCCGTTCAAAAAGGATTTCGTGCGCGAAGTGACGCGCGACGACTTGTTGCGCCTGCTTGAGATCAAGATGGCCCGCATCTTGAAGTTCAACAAGGCCAAGGCCGACGAACTCATTGCGCGCATCAAGGCCGAGCTCGAACAGATCGACTACAACCTGGCGCACATGACCGAGGTGACGATCGAGTGGTTTGAAATGATCAAGGCCCGTTATGCCGACGAACATCCGCGTCGCACCGAGATTCGCTCTTTCGACACGATCGAGTCGACCAAAGTGGTGGAGGCGAACGAGAAACTCTATGTGAACCGTGCCGACGGTTTCATGGGCACCTCGCTCAAGAAAGACGAGTTTGTGGAGAACTGCTCGAACATCGACGATGTGATCATCTTCTATCGCGACGGCACGTACAAAGTGACGCGTGTTGCGGAGAAAGTGTACATCGGCGAGACGGAACGTTCGAAGGCCGAGAAAAAGAAGGCGGAGATTGTGCACATCGCCGTGTTCAAGAAGAACGACCAGCGCACCATCTACAATGTGGTGTACCGCGACGGTAAAGACGGTGCTTACTACATCAAGCGCTTCAACGTGACGAGCATCACGCACGACCGCGAATATGACCTCACCCGCGGGGAGAAGGGGTCGAAGATACAGTATTTCACGGCTAATCCGAACGGTGAGGCCGAGGTGATCAAAGTGACGCTGAAGCCGAACCCGAAGTTGCGCCGCATCTTCTTCGACAAGAATTTCTCGGAACTGGCGGTGAAGGGTCGTGCCTCGAAGGGCAATTTGCTCACCCGTTTGGAAGTGCACCGCATCACCCTCAAATCGCACGGCGGTTCCACGCTGGGTGGTCGCAAAGTATGGTTCGACCCCGATGTGCAGCGCCTGAACTTTGACGAACGCGGCAACTACCTCGGCGAGTTCCACACGGAGGATCTCGTGCTGGTGGTGCTGGACAACGGCGATTTCTACACCACGAATTTCGATCCCAACAACCACTACGAATCTACCGGCATTCTGCGGGTGGAGAAGTTTTCGGAAGACAAGGTGTGGACGGCCGTGCTCTTCGATGCGGACAATGATCACAATTTGTACATCAAGCGTTTCACCTTCGAACGGGCCAGTCAGGCGCGCCACTTGAATTTCATGGGCGAGAACCCGGGCTGTCGTTTTGTGGCGCTTTCGAGCCAGGCGTTCCCGCGCTTTGAGGTGACGTATGGTGCGCCCGATGATTTCCGCGACCCGTTGATCATCGATGCCGAAGAGTTTATCGGCGTGAAGAGCTACAAGGCGAAGGGCAAACGCGTGACGACGCTCAATGTGGCGAAGGTGACGGAGCTGGAGCCGACGCGCTTCCCGGATCCCGAACCACAGGATGAGGTCGATGAGGCGGAAGAAAACGGCGACGGAGTGGATTCCACGCAGGAACTTCCGGCCGCTGCCCCTGAGGAACCGCAGCAAAATGTGGCCCCCCCTTCGCAAACCGAAGATGACCTGATGGACGACCTGACGGGACAGCTGAAGCTGTTCTGAGGGAGCGACGGGTAGACGTGCTGCATGCTTCTTGAGAACTGTAGGACCGAGTGATCGACCGCGTGCAGCATCGAGCGTGCGCGCGGTTCGGGATTCGGTTTCGACACGTCGCAAGTGTAACGTTTCGCCCTCCTCCCCGGCCGACTCTATTCAACGAATTGACCATATTATTACGATGAACTTACAAGAGATTCTCGACCACCGCCGTGCGGTGCGTTATTATGATGCGTCGAAACCCATCGACGCCGACCGTGTGGAGGCTTGCGTGCGTTTGGCTACCTTAGCGCCTACGAGTTCGAACATGCAATTGTGGGAGGCCTACCATGTGACCGATCGCGCCACGATCGACCGCCTTGTGCCGGCCTGCATAGGGCAGTCGGCGGTGAAGACCGCGCAGCAGTTGGTGGTGTTCGTCGTGCGCCCCGACCTGTGGAAGGTGCATGCCGAAAGCGTGTTGGCCGCCAACGAGGAGAATATCCGCAAGACTTTCCCGGAAGCGAAGTGGGAAAAGTATGTCGGTCTGCAACAAACGTATTATCGTAAGATCGTTCCTTTCCTCTATTCTCGCTGTTTCGGTGTTTGGGGACTGTGTCGCAAGGTGATTGCGAACGTGACGGGCTGTTTTCGCCCCATGGTGCGCCAAGTGACGGAAAGCGATATGCTGGCGGTGCAGCACAAGAGTTGCGCGCTGGCGGTGCAGACCTTTATGTTGGCCATGAGCGAAGCGGGTTATGACACCTGTCCGCTCGAAGGTTTCGATTCGGCTCGCGTGAAGCAGGTGCTTGATTTGCCTCGTGCGGCGCGGGTGAACATGATCGTGTCGTGCGGCATTCGCGATGAGGCACGTCTGCTCGGTGAGCGCGTGCGCTTGCCCTTCGAAGAACAATATCATCGAATGTGAGCCGTGGTGTTTTCGTTTCGGATTCACTACAATAATAAAATACTCCCCTCTGTTGCGTAGGCAGCAGAGGGGAGTGTTGCATTAAGACGAACGGCGATCAGAGGAAGTTTTCGCCGAGTTTCATTTGTACCTCGCCGGCGATGAGGCGGGTGCGCGAGGCGTCTTCGTTGGGGGTGATGAGCAGCATGTTGTCTTGGAGGGTGACTAGATAGCCGTCGAGTCCGCGAATGACTGCGCCGAAGCCTTTGGGCAGGCTGACGAGGGTTTGGCGCGTGCCTTGGAAGAGCACTTCGTTGCTGCCAATGGTGGTGTTGCCGTCGACGTTGGCGGGGAGGGTTTCTTTCATCACCGGCCACGACCCCACGTCTTTCCAACCGAAGGTACAGGCTTGTACGACGGTGGGGTGCCCGTTGTTGAGCACGACGTGGTCGAGGCTGCAATGCTCAGCTGCGGGATAGCACTGCGACAAGAGCGAGCTTTCGCTTTCGTTCTCCGGGAGGGGCGCATCGGCTGCGGGGAGTCCCGGGATGAGTTGGCCGACGAGGGGAAGCATGGTGTGTGCGTTCCAAAGGAAGAGACCGGTGTTCCATAGGAACTCGCCACTCGCCACAAACTGACGGGCGAAATCGAGCGGTGGCTTTTCGGTGAAGGTCTTGAGAGAAAAACGTTGGTCGCCGAGTTCTTCGCCCTTTTGTATGTAACCGTAGGCCGTATTGGGTGCGTGGGCCGCCACGCTCATGGCCAGGAAGGTATTGTGGGAACTGACAAATTCGAGTCCGGCGGTGATTTCGCGGGTGAAGCGGTTTTCGCCGGTGATGAATTGGTCGGCGGGTGTGGCGACGATACAGGCTTCGGGGTCGAAGCGGGCAATGTGCCAAGTGGCCCAGGCAGCGGCCGGTGCGGTGGAGAGCTGGGTGGGCTCGGCCAGGATGTTTTGTGGGGGTAACTGCGGAAGTTGTTCGCGAACGATGTCAACGTAGGGGGCGAAGGTGGAGACAAAGATGTGTTCGACGGGAAGGAAGGTCGCGAAACGCTCGAAGGTGAGTTGTAGAAGCGTTTTGCCGATGCCGAAGAAATCGATAAATTGCTTCGGCTTCCGTTCGCGGCTCACGGGCCAGAGGCGTTTCCCGACGCCACCCGCAAGCAGAATGCAGTAATTGTGGTTTGTCATGGCAAGAGACATTATTTTGTAATGGCGAATATACAATTTCGCTTTCGAATGAGCGAGTGTTTTGCTTGAAATCAATGCCGAGAGGGCACTTTTCGAAAAGGAGTGCGAGTTTTTGAGCCTGTAATTTGTTCATGCCACGAAAATATATTACCTTTGCAAAAGAATCACGGTGAAACAGTGTACGACTGTATCGGTCGATCGCTGTGACTCCAAAGATTTGCTCCGATGGCGGAATCGGTAGACGCGTCGGTCTCAAACACCGATAGGGAAACCTGTGCCGGTTCGACCCCGGCTCGGAGTACAAGAGCAATCGCTCCACAATCGAAAGGTTGTGGAGCGATTCTTTTTTATGTAGTTCGGACAAAGAAAAAGCGCTCCGTCACTTCCTGCTAGGGGTGATGGAGCGCTTTTCGATAAGGCTCGCGACGAGTGTCGGGCGTGCATCAAAGAATTTTGATGTCCGGGAGGTGTTGGGCAAAGATGGCTCTCGCATTTTCTTTGCGCTCGGCGGAGAGCGGTTCTACGCCTTCGAGCGGGTAGGGCAAGCCCATGCTTTCGTATTTGAAGGCACCCATGGTATGGTAGGGGAGGACTTCGACGCGTTCGATGACGGTGTAGGGTTTGAGGTACTCGGCCAAGGCATTGAGGCGCGCGTCGTCGTCGGTGATACCGGGAACGACGACGTGGCGCAACCAAACGGGTTTACCGATCTCTTGCAGGTAGTTGAGAAAACGCGCGTTGTGATCGCGCGTGACACCGATGTAGTCCTTGTGAATGGTGTCGTCGAAGGTTTTCACGTCGAAGAGAATCAAGTCGGCAGCGGCGGCAGCGCGTCGTGCCGCTTCGGTCCAGACGGAGCCGGCCGTATCGAGCGCAGTGTGAATGCCTTCGGCTCGACAGAGGTTGAAGAAGGCTTCGACGAACTCGGCTTGCATCAGTGGTTCGCCGCCGGTGCAGGTGACCCCACCCGATTTGATGAAGTTTTTGTACTTGCGAACTTCGCGCAGCAATTCTTCGGGGGTGAGTTCGTATTTTGTTTTCGCGCTGAAGTCCCACGTGTCTGGGTTGTGGCAGAACTTGCAACGCATGGGGCAGCCTTGCAGGAAGGAGACGAAGCGAATGCCGGGGCCGTCTACCGTTCCCATCGATTCGAGGGAATGGATGCGTCCGATGATCGGAGAATCGGTGGATGTCATAGAGAATTGTAGTGTTATGTCGAGGTGGAGTAGTGCGGTTGCTGATCGTTTCGTGCTTCCGGCACGCCGTACTTTCAGCGTTTCGTGCCGTGTGCTTTGCTTGTAGTAAGTGTGAGCAGGATGGTTGTCGGCAACCCGTAGGGAAGGGAATGAGAAAGTCAAGACACTCAGGAGCAGCTGTGACTGTTTTCCTGAGTGTCTTGAAGTGTTTATGCGATGATTTCAGCGCCGGTTTAGCGGCAGCTGCTAATGGTGCGCGAGATCACGTCGAGTTGTTGTTCGCGGGTGAGCTTGATGAAGTTCACGGCGTAGCCCGAAACGCGGATGGTGATCTGCGGGTACTTCTCGGGGTGTTCCATTGCATCGTAGAGGAGATCGCGGTCGAAGACATTCACGTTGAGGTGCTGACCACCGTCGGGCGTGAAGTAGCCGTCCATGAGCCCTACGAGGTTGTTGATCTTCGTCTCATCGTCCTTACCGAGTGTGGCGGGAGAGATGGCCCAAGTATAAGAGATGCCGTCGTGCGAGTGCTGGAAGGGGAGTTTCGCCACCGAAGCGAGCGAAGCCACCGCACCCTTGGTATCGCGACCGTTCATGGGGTTGGCACCGGGAGCGAACGGTACGCCGGCGGGACGTCCGCAAGGCGTAGCCCCCGTGTTCTTACCGTACACCACGTTAGAGGTGATGGTGAGGAGCGACTGCGTGGGTTCGGAATCGCGGTAACCTTCGTGCTGGCGCATGTAGTTCATGAACGTCTTGGTGATGTCCACCGCGATTTGGTCGGTGGCGTCGTCGTTGTTACCGAAGGGCACGTAGCTGCCTTCCTGTTCGAAACCGACCGCCAGACCGCGTTCGTCGCGAATCACGCGCACCTTACCGAACTTGATAGCCGCCAACGAGTCGGCCACGATCGAGATACCGGCGATGCCGCTGGCACGAGTGCGAAGAATGTCGCCGTCGTGGAGTGCCATTTCCAATGCCTCGTAGGCATACTTGTCGTGCATGTAGTGGATGATGTGGAGCGCGTTGCTGTAAACGCGTGCCAGCCATTGCATCATCTGATCGAACTTCAGCATCACCTCTTCATAGTCGAGATATTCGCCGGTGATGGGCGGGAAGAGGGGAGAAATCTGCTTGCCGTTCATTTCGTCGACGCCACCGTTGATGGCATAGAGCAGGCACTTCGCCAAGTTGGCACGCGCGCCGAAGAACTGCATTTGCTTACCGATGCGCATGGGCGATACGCAGCAAGCGATACCGTAGTCGTCACCGTAGTCGGGACGCATCAGATCGTCGTTTTCGTACTGGATGGCCGAAGTAGCGATCGACATCTTCGCGCAGTAGCGCTTCCAGTTTTCGGGAAGGCGCGTCGACCAAAGCACCGTGAGGTTGGGTTCGGGAGCGGGTCCGAGGTTCGTGAGCGTGTGGAGGATACGGAAGCTGGTCTTCGTCACCATCGTGCGGCCATCCATACCCATACCGCCGATCGATTCGGTCACCCAAACGGGGTCGCCGGAGAAGAGGGCGTTGTATTCGGGGGTGCGGAGGAAGCGCACAATGCGGAGCTTCATCACGAACTGGTCGATGAGTTCCTGTGCTTCCACTTCCGTGAGCTTACCGGCGCGGAGATCGCGTTCGATGTAGATGTCGAGGAAGGTCGAAACACGGCCGATCGACATGGCTGCACCGTCTTGGTCCTTGATTGCTGCGAGGTAAGCGAGGTAAACATATTGCACTGCTTCGCGCGCATTCTCTGCGGGACGAGAAAGGTCGAAACCGTAAGCTTCACCGAGTTTGATGAGGTCTTTCAGCGCATTGATCTGCTCTGTGGTCTCTTCGCGGAGCTGGATCGTCTTGTCGTTCATCTCCTGAATCTCCAGACGAGCCAAGAACTTCTGCTTGTCCTCGATGAGGTTGTTCACGCCATAGAGTGCCACACGGCGATAGTCACCGATGATACGCCCACGGCCGTAAGCGTCGGGCAAACCGGTGATGATGTGGCTGTTGCGGCAGCGGCGAATGTCGGGCGTGTAGGCCGAGAATACGCCTTCGTTGTGCGTCTTGCGATATTTGGTGAAGATCTCCTTCGTCCAGTTGTCGAGCTCGTAGCCGTAGGCATTGAGTGCGTTTTCCACCATGCGCACACCGCCCTTGGGGAAGATACCTCGTTTGAGCGGAGCATCCGTTTGCAGGCCGACAACTACCTCTTTGTCCTTGTCGATGTAGCCCGCGCCGTAGGTAGTCACGCTTTGCGGGAGTCGCGTTTCGACGTCGTAGAGTCCTTTCTCACGTTCCACTTTGAACATCTCGCTGAGCTTGTCCCAGAGTGCGAGGGTGTTTTCGGTAGGCGGAGCCAAGAAGCTATCGTCGCCCTCATAAGGGGTGTAGTTGAACTGGATGAAGTCGCGAACGTTGACTTCATCTTTCCAAATGTTTCCGTCGAAGCTGCCGGCGATGTCGGTCAGTTGCATAGTTCGGTATTTATTGAAGATGAATAGTAGGGGGGACGGACCGTGTCCGGCATGTGATAATTTATTTTATCTCATGCGATACAAATGTACGACTTTCGACACTATACGCCAAATATAAAAGCATAAAATTGTATAGACTGAATTTGTAGTTGTGTCGTGCAAATGGCGGAGAAATGCCGACTTTACTGCGCAAAAATGCTTGTTGTGTGCAGTTGTTTTTCAGATTCTCCTATCTTTGTCCTGCGTTTCGCCAACTCCCGTTTTGCAAATTCATCCTGTCCGCGAAAAAAATAGTAATTCGCAGGAAAATCCAAAGCCGGCATTTGTTCACTTCCGGTCGAAAGTCTAAATTTGTGCGCATGAAACGTCTCTTCCCCCTCCTCGCCTGCTGTTGTTGGGTGGTACTATTTTGGGCCTCCTGTAGCAAACAGCCTCCGGCCGTGCCGCGTCCGGCTCCTTCGGTCTATTATTGGCGCACGGTATTGACCTTCTCCCCCGAGGAACGCGACTTCTTGCGCCGGCACCACATCGGCAAAGTCTATCTGCGCTATTTCGACGTCGCCCCCGATCAAATCACCGATGAGCCCGTGCCCGTTGCCACCTTGCAGTGGCGCGATTCCGTTCCCGGTGGCATCGAAATCGTCCCCGTAGTCTTCATTGTCAACTCCTGTCTCGACGCCGCTCCGGCCTCGCTCGACACACTGGCCGACCGCATCGCGCGCCGCGTCGAGCAAATGAGCATCACCAACGATTGCGACAGCCGAGTGCGCGAAGTGCAGATCGACTGTGACTGGACTGCCCAAACGGCCTCGGCCTATTTCGCCTTCTTGCGCCGCCTGCGTAGCACCTTGACTGCACACGGCCTCGGACTCTCCGCCACCATCCGGCTCCATCAGCTCAGTCAAGCCGCGCCCCCGGTGGATTACGGTGTCTTGATGCTCTACAACACCGGCGACCCGCGCGATGTGAGCAACCCCAACCCCATTCTCCGCCTGCGCGATGTCAAGCCCTTCGTTAGTGGCATTGCCGACTATCCCCTGCCGCTCTGTGCCGCCTATCCCGACTACCATTGGCAGCGCCTCGTGGGTGGCGGCCACTACAAAGGATTGCTCTACGCCGAACGGCTCGACGACTCCACCGTCTATCGGCGCGTGCGCCCCGATGCTTACGTCGTCATCTCCTCGCGCTATGTGAGTCCCGTGGTGGGCGGAAGCCGCGAGTCGGATGTGCTGCTCGTGCCCGGCGATTCTGTCTTCGTCCACGACAGCCGCCTCGACGAGATCCGCGCCGTCCGCACCGAACTCTCGCGCCGACGTCCCGATCTGCACCGACAAGTCATCCTCTATCCCCTCGATGCCAAAAATATTCAACGTCATACCTCCTCACGTTATGAAGAAATCTATCGTCCTTAGCCTGCTCTTGATACTCTCCTTTGGGGTAGGGTGGTCCTGCGTTTTTTATCCCGTCACCAACTACTATATATATAAAGTAGTACCGGACGACGGCGCGTCGGGCCCCTCGCTCTACGAAGGCAGCATCCGCAAATGGGCCGACTACTGTGGCGGCATTTCGCTCGCAGACGCCGATGCCGCGCTGACCGAACTCACCTTGTTGTCGCCCGAAGACTTTGCCCAGTCGAAAAACATCATTATACACACCGCGCGTGAGCGTGGAGACGTTCCGACCATCGCCTATTTGCGCGATCTCGTCGATTATCTCTACGCTTCCAGAATATTGTATCCCCATGAGTGGGACTATCCCACCAAGCAGGACGTAGCGGCCGCTCGCAAGATTTTGCAGAGACTGAGTGCACTGCCGCTCAAATCCGGCAAGTGGAGCGGCGAATACCGCCTGTTGCGTGCCCGTAGTGCCTTTGCTCTCGGCCGGTACGCCGAAGTGGCGCAGTTGTGGGAATCGAGCACGAAGGACGCCACCGCCTCGTGGTCGCCCATCTTTCGCAACCTCTATGCCGGCGCCCTCGCCCGTTTGGGACGCCGAGACGAAGCGGTGCGCATCTATGCCGATCAGGGCGACGTCCAGAGCCTTCGCTACCTCGTCTACCAGTTGCGCAACCTGGCCGGCATTCGTGCCGAATATGCCGCCGATCCCAATTCTCCCCTCTTGCCCTATCTCGTCGAAGATTTGGTGACGAACGTGCAAGAGACCTACGACAATTCTGACGACTTTACCTATCTGAAAATAATCGACCGTGCAGGCGTGGTGGAGCGCGAGCAGCGCGACTTCATTGCCTTCGCGCAAAAGGTCGTGTCCGAAAAGCGTTCGCACTCGCTCGCCATGTGGCAATCGGCCATCGCCATGCTCCACTATTACGCCGGCCGTCACGCTGAGGCCGACCGCGCCGCCGAAGCCGCCCTCAGCCTTTCCGGTACTCCGCTCATGCGCACCAACGCCCGCGACGTGCGCGTC
>ERZ773214.1437-NODE-1437-length-13868-cov-10.586694_pt1 | contig 13868 bp, 6 predicted proteins | sample MGYA00511238_ERZ773214 | MGnify/ENA primary metagenome ERZ773214 (study PRJEB29015, sample SAMEA2738157) | human oral metagenome | biome: human oral; feature: human-associated habitat; material: saliva | place: China | collected 2259 ...
AGATTGGTTTGTGGACACAGTCAAACCTCCATCCTGTCGATAGCATCCCAGCACTCTTGCAGCGTGACATCGTTAAAGAGGTGCGCGATGCAGGTGTACGTGTCTTGAAGACCGACGTGGCATGGGTCGGAGCAGGCTATTCTTTCGGACTCAATGGTATTGCTGACGTGGCTAACATCATGCCTTACTATGGCAGCGATGCCCGTCCGTTCATCATCACCCTCGATGGTTGGGCTGGCACACAGCGTTATGGTGGTGTGTGGAGTGGCGACCAGAGTGGTGGCGAGTGGGAATATATCCGTTTCCACATCCCAACCTATATCGGTGCAGGACTCTCTGGAATGGGTAATATTACGAGCGATATGGATGGTATCTTCGGTGGAAAGAACCTTCCTGTAAACATCCGCGACTTCCAGTGGAAGACCTTCACACCGATGCAGTTGAATATGGACGGATGGGGTAGCAACCCTAAGTATCCGCAAGCCTTGGGCGAACCAGCAACAAGTATCAACCGCTCTTACCTCAAGCTCAAGTCAATGCTCCTGCCATATACCTATTCTTGTTCGTATGAGGCAGTGACCGGTAAGCCATTGATGCGTGCGATGTTCCTCGATGATAGCAATGATTACACGCTTGGCAGCGCAACACGCTATCAGTATATGTACGGTCCTTCGTTCCTCGTTGCGCCTGTTTATCAGAACACCGCAGCCGACAAGGAGGGCAACGATGTGCGCAATGGCATCTATCTGCCAAAGGGAACATGGTACGACTACTTCACTGGTGCTACCTATGAGGGTGGCTGTGTGCTTAATGATTATTTCGCACCAATCTGGAAGTTGCCAGTCTTGGTGAAGGCGGGTGCAATCATTCCAATGGTCAATCCGAATAACAACCCTTCAGAAATCGACAAGAGCCGTCGTGTCTTTGAGATTTATCCAGACGGAAAGAGCGAGTTTACCCTCTATGATGACGATGGCACAACACAGAAATATCTCTCTAATGAGAAGGCTACAACGCTCATCACCTCTGACCTTAACGACAAGCAGGTGCTGACCGTAAGCATCAACAAGACCGAAAGTGCGTTTGAAGGTATGGTGAAGAATCAGTCAACAACCTTCTATCTGAATACCAACGCGAAGCCAAAGAAGCTCACAGCCGTTATCGGTGGCAGGAAGATTCGACTCACAGAGGCAGAGCAGGGCGATAACACTTGGCAGTATGTTCAGGCTTCGAATATTAACCGTTTCTCAACAGCAGGCAGCGAGATGGAACGTCTCTTGGTAACTAAAAATGCCCAAATCATTGTGCGTTTGGCTTCATGCGACATCACAAAGGAGGCAGTAGAACTCCGCATTGATGGCTTCACACGTCTGAACAAGTCGAACGAAACCCTGCGTAAGAAGGGTGCTTTGACTGCTCCTGAACTGCTCGAGGCTGACGTTCAGCCTTATAGCGTTACGCCAAAGTGGAATCCTGTGCAGAATGCTGACTACTATGAGATCGACTTCAATGGTCAGACCTATACCACTATCCGCCATAACTCGCTTCTTTTCGAGGACTTGCAGCCAGCAACCGACTACGACTTTAAGGTGCGTGCGGTGAATAGCGATGGGGTAGGAGAGTGGACTCCGCTGCACGTGAAGACGGCTGTCAACCCATTGGAGTATGCTATCAAGGGACTCACTGCTACCTCAACCGCTCCTGACATGGACGGCTTCGGTATCTGGCATCTCTTCGACTTCAGTACGACAGGCGACATCTGGCATACACATTATTCTAAGAAGGTAGTGCCATTCGAGTTTACTGTCGACCTCCATAGCACCAACACACTCGACAAACTTCAGTATGTGCCACGTGCGAATGGCGGTAACGGAACGATAACCAAGTGCGACATCGCTGTCAGCAAGGACGGTAGAAACTGGATTGAGATTGGTCCACAGCAGTGGGCACGTGATGGCAGAACGAAGGAGGTGACACTGACCGAGCATCCAGTGGCTCGCTTTGTGAAGGTGAGTGTGAAGGAAGCCGTTGGCAACTTCGGTTCTGGTCGTGAGTTCTATGTCTTCAAGGTGCCGGGCACAAAGTCTGTTCTTCCGGGCGACATCAACCTCGATGGTAAGATTGACGAAAACGATTTCACCTCTTATATGAACTATACCGGACTCAGAAAGGGCGATGCCGACTTCGACGGCTATATCTCTGGTGGTGACCTCAACGGCAACGGACTCATTGATGCTTACGACATTTCGAATGTTGCCGTACAGCTTGAGGGTGGTTGTAACGATGATGAGGTAGCACCAGTGGGTGGTAAGATTTACTACGAATACAATCGTAAGTCATACGCAGCAGGCGATGATGTCATCATCAAGGTGAAGGGTAAGGACTTGCAGGCTGTCAACGCCTTCAACCTCATCTTCCCATATAGCCCGAAGGAGTTGCAGTTTGTTAAGGTTGAGACCGACCCATCAATGGTAATGCGCAACCTCACCTACGACCGCCGTCACAGCGATGGTTCGCAGGTGCTCTACCCAACCTTTGTGAACGTGGGCGACCACCCAACGCTCAATGGCGACGCCGATCTCCTCGTCATTCGTATGAAGGCTCTTAAGCCATTCACCGTTAAGCCACAGCCAGCTAAGGGCTTGTTGGTGGATAAAGAAATAAGGGAGGTGGAGATAAAGTAAGTGCACTGCGCCAGAAACACGCTGGCACTACACTCTACACCAGTTGGCCCCTCCCCCGGCCCCTCCCCCGTAGGGAGGGGAGTGATATGTGAGGTTACCCCTATTGGGCTGCCAATACGAGTCGTGGGGAGGTTTATCTCTCATGCTTGGGAGGTTTATCTCTCACGCTTGGGAGGTTTTTCTCTTATGCTTGGGAGGTTTTTTCTCTCACAGAGCGCACAGAGTTCACGGAGCATTTAGGCGCACGTTTCGAGCTCACAGAACGCCTCCGGCATACAGAGTTCACAGAGCGTTACTGCTAAAGGTGGCTGTAAGGTTCTGTGAAATCGGTTGACTTAATGTCTCTGTGGAATGCTGTGTGTTCTGTTCTTCTGTGTTCTTCTGTGAGAAAAAATATGTCATTCTATTTTTGTCATTATGTCATTATGTCTTTAAAAACACACCTGTCTCCCCTCATGCCGTGTGTTCTCCTGTCTAAAGATGTATATGTTTGTATTTTTTATAAACTATCTATTATTTCGTTGCATACTCAGTTTTTTTTATTAAATTTGCACAATTAATACAACAGTTGATTAACGGAACGAATTAAATTGATCAATCCTCTTGCGATAAGAAAGGAGTTTTCTTGTAGTAGAGACGCAATCTAATAGAATGATAAAAACCAGAGTAAATAAAAACAAAGTTTATGAGTAAAAAGTTACTTATTTGTTTTGTCATGCTGTTAACCTACGTTTCAACAGCATTGGCACAAACGAAGATTTCGGGAACCGTGGTGGGTGCCGAGGATAACCAACCCGTTATCGGAGCCACCATCATGGTCGTAGGCACCAAAGCGGGTGTAGTGACCGATGTCGATGGAAAGTTCTCGCTGACCACTGACGTTGCTAATCCTCAAGTCACTGTGGGCTATATCGGTATGGTCTCACAGACGTTGAAGGGCACTACCGACATGAAGGTGGTGCTTAAGTCGAGCACACAAGCACTGAAGGAGGTGGTTGTGACGGGTCTTACCCGCACCGACCGCCGTCTCTTTACGGGTGCTACAGACAAGGTAGATGCCGACAAGGCTCGTCTAAGTGGTGTGGCCGACATCAGTAGATCATTAGAGGGTCAGGCCGCTGGTGTGTCTGTTCAGAACGTCAGTGGAACCTTCGGAACGGCGCCAAAGATACGCATCCGTAGTGCTACCTCAATCTATGGAAGTAGCAAACCACTATGGGTTGTCGACGGAGTCATCATGGAAGACGCCGCCAACGTGGGTGCTGACGACTTAGCATCGGGCAATCCAGAGACCCTCATCTCGTCGGCCATCGCAGGACTCAACGCTGACGACATCGAGAGTTTTCAGATACTTAAGGACGGTTCGGCCACCTCTATCTATGGTGCAAGAGCCATGGCTGGTGTGATCGTAGTGACCACCAAGAAGGGAAAGCAGGGCCAGGCCCACATTAGTTATACGGGTGAGTTCACCTCACGTTTGGTTCCTTCGTATCGTAACTTCGACATTCTCGATTCAAAGGAACAGATGGGTATCTATCGAGAGTTGGCCGATAAGGGTTGGCTAAACTTCTCTGATGTGCTCAATGGCAGCGAGTATGGCATCTATGGAAAGATGTATGAGCTGATAAACACGTATTATCCAACCACTGGTCGCTTTGCTTTAGAGAACACGACCGAGGCTCGCAACCGTTATCTCCAGCGTGCTGAGTTCCGCAATACCAACTGGTTTAAGGAGCTGTTCTCGTCAAACATCATGCAAAGTCACTCTATTAGCTTGAGCGGAGGAACGCAGAAATCAAACTACTATGCGTCGTTCAGTGCGTTATTAGACCCAGGATGGTACAAGCAGAGTAACGTCAACCGCTATACTATCAACGTCAACCTTACGCATCATCTGGCTGATAATCTATCGTTGAACCTCATCGGTGGTGCCGCTTACCGTAAACAACGCGCCCCAGGAACATTAGGTCAAGATGTCGACGTAGTAGGGGGTGAGGTTAAACGCGACTTTGATATCAACCCTTATTCATACGCCAGCAACACCTCACGCGTGCTGGATCCGTCGGCAACCTATGTAGCCAATTATGCGCCATTCAATATCTTCCATGAGTTAGACAATAACTATATCGACCTGAACACACTTGATGCTCGTTTTCAGTTAGAGCTGAAGTATAAGCCACTGAAAGGCTTGGAGTTGTCGCTCTTAGGTGCTTTTAAGTATATGACCTCCACACAGGAGCATTATGTGAAGGACGACTCCAATCAGGCTTTGGCCTATCGTGCGATGGCAAACGGTATTATCCGTGATGCCAACAAGTATCTCTATAAAGACCCCGACAACCCTTACGTACTGCCAATGACCGTCTTACCCTACGGAGGACTGTATCATAAAGGTGATAACCGCATGAGTGATTACGACGTGAGAGCCACTGCCAATTATAGTCATACGTTCGCTGAGAAGCATATCATGAACCTCTTTGGGGGTATGGAGCTGACCAATATCGAGCGTCAACGCAATGCCTTCGAGGGTCCGGGACTACGTTATAATGCGGGTATGGTACCTTTCTATATCTATCAATACTTCAAACGTTCGTTGGAGTCAGGCAACACCTTCTATACTATCACGCCTACTAACTCTCGCAGTGTAGCGTTCTACAGCAACGCAACCTACAGTTATCAAGGTCGTTATGTATTCAATGGTACGCTGCGATATGAGGGTTCTAACCAGATGGGAAGGAACCGCAGTGCACGCTGGATGCCTACGTGGAACGTGTCAGGAGCATGGAACATGCATGAAGAGAACTGGTTTGCGAAGCTCTCACCACTGTCTCGTCTGACGCTGCGCGCCTCATACAGTCTGACAGGTACACCTCCTGACGCCTCTTATAGTAACTCAACAGCTATCCTCACAGCCTCAACACCGTTCCGACTCTTCGCTGAAGACCAAGAGCCACAACTTGAGATTAGCGAGTTGGCAAACTCTACCTTGACCTATGAGAAGAAGAATGAGCTAAACCTTGGGTTTGATGCTTCGTTGTGGAACAACCGCTTGGGCATCACATTCGACTATTATACACGTAAGAACTTCGATGAGATAGGACCCATGGTGACCGCTGGCTTGGGTGGTGAGATTATACGAGCTGCCAACGTGGCCGAGATGAACTCGAATGGTGTTGAGCTTAGTCTCTCCTCTGTCAACATGCGTACAAAGGACTTCACATGGACCACCAACTTCATCTACTCGCATGCTACGACGAAGATAACAAAGCTCTTTAATCAAGGAAACGTCATGAGCTTGGTCAGTGGTAACGGTTTTGCAAAGAAGGGTTATCCTGCCCGTGCACTGTTCTCCATACCTTTCGTGGGACTGAACAACGACGGTGTGCCTATGGTAATCAATGAGAAAGGACAGGTGACCACCGATGATATCAACTTCCAAGAACGTACACAAACAGACTTCCTAAAGTATGAAGGGCCTACTGACCCTACACATACAGGATCATTGGGAAATATGTTCACTTATAAAGGACTGCGTCTGAACGTCTTCTTTACATACGCCTTTGGCAACGTCGTGCGCCTCGACCCTAAGTTCAGAGCACGTTATAACGACCTCGTTTCGATGACGAATGCGTTCAAGAACCGCTGGATGGCATCTGGAGAAGAGAAGGAAACGAACGTACCAGGTATCCTCTCTAAGAGCCAGTATATGGCCAACACGAATGTGCGCTTGGGTTATAACGCTTATAACTACAGCGATGTACGTATCGCAAAGGGCGACTTCATTCGTCTGAAAGAGATTTCCTTAGGATATGACTTCCCTGCCGAAATGTTCCAACACAGCATGATTAAGAACCTTGCCTTGAAGCTTCAAGCAACCAATCTCTTCCTCCTTTATGCCGACAAGCGCCTCAACGGACAAGACCCAGAGTTCTATAATGTGGGCGGTGTAGCATCTCCTATGCCAAAGCAATTTACGTTAACAGTGAAACTCGGACTATAATACTTACGAAGATGAAAGTCAATAAATATATTACCTACTTGCCAGTAGCTTTGTTATCACTTGCCTTTACGGCGTGTAACGACTTCTTGGACAAGTATCCCGACAGCCGTATGGACCTTAAAACGCCTACGGAAGTGAGCCAACTCTTGGTGAGTGCTTATCCACAAGCTCACCCTGCTTATCTCACGGAGATGTACTCTGATAATACTGATGAGCAACTCCATAGTACGTGGAGTGCCTTCGATAGATTTCAGGAGCAGGCTTACCAGTGGAAAGACATCGATGACGTCAGCAATACGGAGACTCCTTATCAGCTGTGGTCGGCCCATTATGCAGCCATCTCAGCATGTAACGAGGCCATAGAATACATCGATAAGACCGTTAAGGACACGCAGACTGAAGAGGAGTATAGCGCACAGTTGGGCGAAGCCTTGCTTTGTCGTGCCTTCTCAATGTTTCAGTTATCAACCGTCTTCTGCCAGGCCTACGACAAAGCCACAGCCGATAAGCAGTTAGGACTGCCTTATCCTACACAGCCTGAGAAGGTCGTTGGACGCACTATGGAGCGTGGCACGTTGGCCGAACTCTACCAGAAGATAGAGGCCGACATGCTTAAAGGCATATCACTCGTTGGTACGAAGTATGCTAAACCAAAGTTCCATTTCACCAAGCAGGCCGCTTACGCCTTCGCTACTCGCTTCTATCTCTATGCTCAACAGTATGATAAAGCGGTGATGTATGCTAATAAGGTATTAGGCGAACAGCCTACCGACATCCTGCGTAACTGGGCTGAGTGGAACCGCTTAGGACCAAGTGGAAACGTACAGCCAAACGCTTTCGTGGCTGCAAGCGACAATGCTAACATCCTCTTGTTGACGGTTCCTTCACAGTGGGGAGTCATCAGTATTCCTATTCTCGCTGGTAGTAAGTATGCCCACGGAGAGCTGATTAGCAAGAACGAGACCCTCCAAGCACCTGGACCATGGGGTGATAGCGGTTCGACACTGAACTATACAGTACTATATAATAATGGTGTGTCAAAGTATTGTCTACGTAAGATTCCATACGTACCAAAGGTGATCGACGCTACAGCCGAGATTGGTGTGCCTTACGGAGAGTATGCTGTTTTCAACACCGACCTCACCCTCTTGGAGCGTGCCGAGGCTTATGCCCTCTCAGGACAGTATGCCAAAGCGTTGCAGGACATCAATAGTGAGCTATCTGTCTTCTCAAAGAATAGGAAGCAGTTGACGCTGGCCGAGATACAAGACTTCTATCGCTCAATGGCCTACTACACGCCAACGAAGCCTACTCCAAAGAAGGCTCTTCACCCATCGTTCAGCATTGAGTCGACAACACAAGAGCCTCTCTTGCAGTGTCTCCTACAGCTGAAACGACTCGTGACCATCCACGAGGGGCTCCGTCTGCAGGATGTTAAGCGTTACGGAATAACCCTCTATCGTAGGAAGGTAGACGTTCAGTCGAACGTGACAGCCGTCACCGACTCTATGAAAGCTGGTGATCCACGACTCGCTATACAGTTGCCTCAGGACGTTATCACGGCTGGCATCACTGCTAATCCACGTAATAATTAAAAAAGAAAGGTTATGAAAAAGTATTTATATTTGGTCGTTACCGCACTGGTAGGCTGTGGTGTGCTGTTGTCATCATGTAGCGATGACAAGATTGAGGGCGACTCTATCTTCTCGACAGCACCCGTGCATCGCAACCCATTCGACCAGTGGTTGTATAAGAACTACACCATGCCTTATAACATAGAGTTTCAGTATCGACTCAAGACAGAGGAGACCGACCAGGCTTATAACTTTGTTCCGGCCGACTCAGCAAAGTCGGTTAAGTTGGCTATCCTCACGAAGTACATGTGGTTTGACGCTTATGCAGAGACCGTTGGACTTGACTTTGTTAAAGAGAACTCGCCACGTATCATCGTTGTCACGGGTACTCCGGGCTACACACGCTACCGCACTGAGGTCATCGGTAGTGCTGAGGGCGGATATAAGGTGCGTCTCGGTAAGGTCAATGCACTCACTGACGACCAGCTGAAGGACTATGGTAGTATGACAAACTACTATTTCCATACCATGCACCATGAGTTTATGCACATCTTGAACCAGAAGAAGCCGTATGATGAATCGTATGATAATATCTCGCGTTCGGACTATGTTAGTGGCAACTGGACCTCTATCCCTGATAAAAAGGCACAGAGTATGGGATTTGTTTCGGCCTACTCTATGGAGAACCCTGCCGAGGACATCGCCGAACTCTACTCTATCTACGTGACGAGTACACCGCAGGATTGGGCCACTATCATGCGCAATGCGGGTAATAAAGGTGGCTCTATCATCAACAGAAAACTAAAGATGATACGTGAATACATGAGTAATTCATGGAATGTAGACATCGAACTGCTGCGCAACGCTATCCTCCGTAGAGGTGGGAAGATTGCGTCGCTCGACCTTAACACGCTGGAGTAATAACGGTGTTGTACGTATATTATCAATAAACTAACAATCAATGGGTTACGACCTTATCCTTCTCTCCCACAAAGGGACAGCCGATGGGCGCACAAGACGGCCCACGGCTGCCGAGAAGACAAGGCCAACTGACCCAATAAAAGGAAATGGATAAGCAAATGAAAAAGGTATATTTACTGTTCATGGCTATCATGCTGACGCTCTCTCTACAGTCGTGTCTGCATGACGATAAGACCACCTTCGACCTCCCTGCGGCCGACCGCATAGAGAAGAAAGTTGCCGATTACAAAGCACTCTTAGAGTCGGCTGACGAAGGATGGGTGATGCAGTATTACACAGGTAAGAACTATAGCTATGGCGGATATACGTTGTTACTGAAGTTCAAGAACGGCAACGTGACCGCTATGGGCGATGTGAAGGATATCGAAGCACAAGCGACTTCGGGCTACGATGTCGTGAAAGACCTCGGTCCGACTCTCTCTTTCAATGGCTATAACGCTGTCATTCACCCCTTGGCGGAGACCTGGTTGGGTAGTCCTGACGGTGCGCAGGGCGACTATGAGTTCTCTATTCTCCGTGCAACAAACGATAGTATCTTCCTTAAAGGACGTAAGTGGCACAACGAGATGCTCCTCACTCGTCTGCCTAAGGGCACTAACTGGGAGGAATACATGCTCGGTCTTGCCACGGTGATGCAGGGGATGAACGTCGAGACCTACGACTTTATCTTAGGCAATGACACCCTCGCTCAGGGCACACTGACGCAGGAGGTGAGACGACTCAACGTCACCATTGGCGACTCTACATGGTCGATGCCATACTGCACCACCAATACGGGTATCGTACTACGTCAACCACTTGTCATCAAGAACAAGAAGTATCAGCATTTTACTTGGAATGAGGAAGACCACTCGCTGACGCAGGATGACCTCAAAATCATACAGTTCTTGCCGAAGAGCCATAAGGATATCGACTTCTGGATAGGTGAGTGGCAACTCAAGACGAGCCTCCGCAAACGTATCAGACTTACCTTGGAGAGGGGCACGGTGGCTAATACGCTGAAGGGAAAGTTGAACCTCAATAACGTCAACTACGAGATTCTCCTCACCTACGACCCTGCCACTGGCCACTTGGAGTTGCCGGGACAGCCTGTTACCGACCCTACTTATAAGTATCCGGCAGGTATTCTTCTTATCCCAGCATCCGCTAAGGAGGGGAAACTCTTTGGTGAAGGAACGGGTAGTCTGTTCTTCACTTGGGACGACGACATGGAGCGTGCGAAGGCTGAAGACAGTGGACAGATAACGGGTCACACGGTTGACTCCTTCTTTGGAGTGGCTTACGGCGAAGACCTACAACCGGTCACTGACGCACAAGGCAACTATGTCTATGCCTTCACGCTACCTAATATTCAATACATGACGAAAATTAATTAAGGATGAAAAAGTATATTTCTTTATTCATGATCGCTGCTGCGGCCGTACTCGGAACGGCTTGCAGCAACAATGAGAACGAACTGCCGGAGTATGCCGCTGGGCTGAATGTCGTGAAGGCGGAGACGGCCTTTAATGTCGTCGGGGGTACGAAGGAGGTGAAGATGACGTCTGAACCGGCCAAGGCCTACGCTCAAGATGCCTGGCTGACGGTGACGAAGAAGGCTGAGACGCTCCTCCTAACAGCAACAACGAATACGAGTCCACAGAGCCGTAACACGCTCTTGGTCGTTAAGAATGCTCAGGGCGACTCTATCACACTGAATGTTCAACAGGAGGGTATCACCTTTGGACTCCCTGCGGGGCAGGATATCTACACTGACGATAAGGCGGTGCAGAAGACTATGATTGCTACTGCGAACCTGCCTGTCACTTATACGACTACTGGCGACTGGCTTTCTGTGGACGAACAGGGCAGTGAACTGACCGTGAAGGCAACGGAGAATACTACGGGTAAGGCTCGTGTGGGATGGGTCATAGCAAAGGCTGCAGGACTGGTCGACTCGCTGAAGGTGGTTCAGGCTGCTCTCTCCGACTTCGTGGGCGACTATGTTCAGACGGCGAAGATGCGTGACGCGAACCGTAACTTGGTACGCAAGACGTCTAACGTACGCATTGAAGCGACAGGAACAAACAAGGCGAACTTCATTGTCGACAATAAATACACGTGGCCAGTAGACTTTATTCCGGGCAAGGGCTTTAAGATGACGAATGGTAAGGTGGTCTTTAAGCATGAGGTGCAGACTGGGGTTTACGAATACTACATCTCTGTCATCGTGGCTGACGACTTTAGTAAGGAGCACGAGACGGCTATCAATGGTACGCAGGAGAGTATCTTCTTGGCTATTGACAATGCTGGTAAGCTGGGCTTCAAAGAGTACCAGAAGCTGGCGTCTGAGCAGACTTTCTCTTCTTACGGATGGAACCGTTTCTCTGATTCTAAGCCTGTCATGGGTGCCTACCGTGGTATCGGGGAGGTCTATGTGAAGCCGACAATAGAAAAGACAAATTGATGGTTACAGTTGACAAGTTGACGAGTTGACGAGTAAACCAGTTGCTTGTAAAACAAGTTGACAGGTTGACGAGTTGACGAGTAAACCAGTTGCTTGTAAAGACAGGGGAATTGATGGTTCCAGTTGACAGGTTGACGAGTAAACCAGTTGCTTGCGAAAAGGTAAGAAAACATACTAAGATATTTTAGTTGACGAGTGAGTGAGTTTCTAAACTTGCTCGCTCGTTTTCTTTTAATTCCTTCTCACCCACCCTATCTATTAACCCGTCTACTCGTTAACTTGTCTACTCGTCAACTGTACTCCCCCCTTTACAGAAATAGAAGAGCCTCTTCTCCATTCGAGAACATGCCTTTCTTGCATGCAGAACACGCCCTTCTTGGGGCAAGAAGGGCATGTTCTCAAACGCAACATATAACCACTTGATTTCTTGTGGGTTATGAACTCTATTAAAGATAATAATATTCTCTCATTTTAAGAACAGTTTTCTCGGTTATACGTAATGAACTTTTACGCTCCGAGTTGGGATACATGCAAGGCTATGGAGTGTTTCTTTTCTTATGGAGGGGAGTTTTTCCTCTCACAGAATTCACAGAGGCCTCACCCCCAGCCCCTCTCCGAATGAAGCTACTCTTTCTACACATCTTTTTAACATTATAACACATTGATAATCAGTAAAATACTTGCGTATGTCATGGTTTTTTAGTATCTTTGTATATGCAATTAAACAACATATTTGACTCCCTCGGAGGAGATAAGAGAATCGAACGAAGAGTTAATAGCTTGTTCGATAAGATGGTAGAGAAACAGAGTGCGGTTATTAATAAGTGCTTCGAAGATAAGGCACCTAAAGTTGGTGCCTATAGAGTACTACGTAATAAGAACTGGGATATGGAAGATCTAATAGATAGAATAAGGCAATTCTCTGGTAGTGAGTGTGTTGGACATAAACATGTACTATGCATACAAGACACTACGGAGCTCTCTTACGACCACATGAAAGGGCGTTTGAAGGAGGATGACCCCGACTTTGGAGATGGTTCTATGCAACTGAAAAAGTATTCTATTTTCGTACATCCTACTATGATTGTGGACGCTGAATCTTGCCTTCCTATAGGTTTCTCCTCTGTGAGAATATGGAATCGTGAGCGCATAGAAGGTCGAAAGAAGACCAATAAACGAGCAACTTTACCATATAAGGATAAGGAATCCTACCGGTGGACTTTGTCTGCAAAGGAGAGCGCAGAGTGCATCCCAAGTGATGTTCGTAAGACAATAGTTGGCGATCGTGAGAGCGATGTCTACGCCTTTATGGACGAGACTTTGGAAGTGGGATGCGACTTTCTGATACGTTCTACTCATAATCGCAAGAGTAGCGTAGGTGCTGATTTTGATACACTTACAGAGCATTTAGCCAAGCAGAAACCTATGGGCGAGTACAGTTTCTCACTCCCCGGACGACAAGGTCGAAAGAACAGAACGGCCATTATGGAGGTACGTTTTATGCCTATCACCCTTCACGCACCACATTCAAATGCAGGCGGTAAGGAGAAGTTAGATATTTATTGCGTACATGTCAAGGAACGTGCCGACTCTGTTCCTGCAGGAGAAGAGCCCGTAGAATGGCGTTTACTGACTTCACACGAGGTTACCAGTCTTGCTCAAGCAGTGCAATGTATCGACTGGTATAGATGTCGTTGGCTTATCGAAGAACTTTTCCGACTAATGAAATCCAAGGGATTTGGAATAGAAGACATACAATTAGAGGATGGCGAGAGTACAAAGAAGATGATTTCTCTAACCATATCGGCAGTACTTAAGTGTCTGATACTTAAGAGGTCATACGATACGAAACGAGAAGAAGTATCAGCCCGCATACTCTTTACAAACGTCCAATTAGTAGTTCTACATGCACTCATGGGAATGATACATGCCAAGAACCCGAGGTCAAAAGATGGAAGAAATCCTTTCAAAGAGGACAGCCTACCATGGGCGGCATGGATAATTGCCCGTCTACAAGGCTGGTGTGATATGGGCAAGGACACCAGGCCAGGCTACATCACCCTTAAGGAAGGTTTACGAGTATTTGAATACCAAGTAGCCTTCTATACAAGTCTTAAAAAAGATGTGTAGAAAGAGTAGCCGAAGGAGGGGAGAGCCTAACCTGCTATGAGAAAGCGTATGAT
>ERZ773214.1441-NODE-1441-length-13863-cov-4.061269_pt1 | contig 13863 bp, 16 predicted proteins | sample MGYA00511238_ERZ773214 | MGnify/ENA primary metagenome ERZ773214 (study PRJEB29015, sample SAMEA2738157) | human oral metagenome | biome: human oral; feature: human-associated habitat; material: saliva | place: China | collected 2259 ...
AGAGTATATGGACGAAGTCAGAAGTCTTAGAATCAACACTCTGACCGAAGTCTTTCGCGATTCGGGAAATACAATTCCATTCTCTCCAAGTGAACTGCAAATTACAGAGCTGGAGGAATCTCTATCAGAGGAACAAAGTTTTGAAATTTTGCCATATGCTTACCGACTGTATGAAGATAGTCCGTCTGCGGACAATGCGCTTAGAATTGCCCGAATACTCGATATGTGCTATCAGTACAGCCTCGCAATTATGTGGTATGAAAAGACAGTTGAACTTGATCCCTATGATTTATCTACAAAGAGTATTTTGGCGTATCTTTATCGGCAGGTAGAGCGATACGACAAGTCAACGAAGCTCGGTGAAGCAATCCTAAAGGAATTAAGTGATACTGACGCCGCATCACGTGATGATTTGTATTGCATGCTTGCGGATAACAGTTATGATTCACAAGATTATGAAGCGGCTATTGGATGGTTACAAAAAATTATTGAAGAAAGTGACAACAGGGATTTAATTACCAATGCAAGACATTTGATGGAAAATTGGATACGAGAATCAAGATTATGAAAGAGTGGCACTGCCATACTTACGTACCCCTTCATACGCCTTTGCGGCGTGTGGAGGGGTTATTTTATGGAAGGAGAATTTTGAATGAAAAAGAACAAGAGTAGGTCACACGAAACGGAATTGACGGTGGAGGCACTCCGTGAGCGCCTGGAAGCGCTGAAGGATGGGGAATTTATTCTTACTGTTCCCCTGCAAAAAGGAGGTGATGACGATGACGAAAAAGCCTGATATCTACGAATCCGACGGAAACGGCTTTCAGCTTGAGCAGGTCGGAATTCGTCTGGTCAAGGAGCGGTCGCTGTATTCCGAGACAAAGATTGACTCTCCGGAAGCTGCGGTACAGCTGGTAGCGGACGCACTTCTCGACTATGATCGTGAGGTTTTTGGCCTCATCAATCTGCAGGTTGATAATAGACCGATCAATTTAAACATTATCAGTATGGGAACGCTGAACTCTTCGCTGGTTCATCCGCGGGAAACATTGAAGTCGACCATTTTAAGCAACGCTTCGAATGTGCTGCTGTTCCACAACCATCCCTCCGGAAAGTTGAAGCCCAGCAAGGAAGACATCTCCATTACAGACCAACTGGTGCAGGCCTTTAACATGATGGGAATCAAGGTGTTGGATCATGTCATTGTCGGGAATACAACGAATTACTACTCGTTTCTTGAGCAATGTACGCTTCCCCTGCCAAGGTCTTCCTATGCCACTTCTTTGGATCAACTGGATTTACGGAAACAGAAAGTTGCCGAGGCGGAATCGGTGGTAGCCAAGCTGAAAGAGACTGGGCATCCGCAGAAAAGAAAAAGGAGTAAGGCAAAACCGAAGGAACCGGAGTTATGAGGGAGAGACAAATATGAGACTCGTCATTGTCGAGATGCTTTTTGTTTCCTAGGCACTTGCCAGGGTTCCCGGTGCAAACAGACGCTTTAAAGGCTACCTTAGAAGGGACACATTGGCCTGAAGGATTGCAAGAGCCAGCGAAGCGGAAAGAAGTACAATGCGAGTCTCTTGCTCGTGACAGAGCGAAGTTCAGGCTGGAATTTGATGATACCCATGATGCCGGATGATACGAAGGCAGAAAGGAGACGCAATGGTATTTACAAAAGATGAGAAAACGCTGTTGATTCTCTACGGTGAGAAAAACAGAAGCGGAACACTCAAAAATCTGTTTCTCATGCGGGGACAGCTTCAAGCGGATGAGAAAGCGCTGTCAGCTCTGACAGATGCCGTAATCCGGAAACTTGGCGGCATGACCGATTCTGAATTTGATGGTCTGAATCTCTTAGGCGCGGTGAGGAGCAGCAATGCGGGAACGTAATCAGGAAATTCATGTGCTCCTTCTTCCGGAAGAGATGGAACGGATTAAGCAGAAAATGGCCGAACTAGGCATCATCAACCGCAGCGCTTACGTGCGTAAGATGGCGCTGGACGGTTACTGTATCAACCTGGATCTGACGGACATGAAGGAAATGGTGTCCCTACTTCGTCGCTGCAGCAATAACCTGAACCAGTATGCTAAGCGGGCAAATGAGTCCGGATCCATTTACGCTGGGGACATTCGGGACTTGCAGGCGAGGCAGAATGAAATCTGGGAAATCGCGAAGGAGATGCTGGCAAGACTTGCGACGATTCAGTGAGCGCCACATAGTAGCGGAGAGCTTCGTTGACATCCTTGCAATACGGGTTAGGGCATTATAAACTGACTGTAAAGCAGACAAGGAGGTAACGATATGTGGCTGATTAAACTCCCGTTTCGAATCATTGCACTCCCTATCATGGCAGTCGTTGGCGCGCTGTCAATTTTTTACAGACTCATTCTGGAGGTTGGACTGCTTGCAATTGGGCTGATTTACGTTATCCTCGGTATCGGCCTTGTCAACTATCTGATTCAGCGAAATTGGCTGCAGGTAGGAATTATCCTTGGCATTGGAGCGATTGCTTTTGTAGGATCCATGTTTGCCCAAGTGCTTGCCACAGGTCTGGAGGCACTGAGCGGAAAACTGGTCGCATTTGTCTTCACTTAAATAGTCAAATAACGTAAAGGCCCGAGAACAGAAATGTTCCCGGGTCTTTTTCTTTTGCAGCCGATACGGAAAGGAGTTACAGAGATGGCAGCCACAAGACTCATTGCCCTTCATGCCAATAAGGGAAAGACCATTGCGCGAAGTCTTAGTGACCGGACGGATTATGCCAAGAATCCGGACAAGACCGAGAAAGGTGAGCTGGTTACCGGCTACCAGTGTGATCCCTTTACCGTAGATGAAGAGTTTATGCTGACCAAACGGAAGTATGAGCAGATTACAGGCCGTCACCAGAGACGGGATGTGATTGCCTATCAGATCCGACAGTCCTTTAAGCCCGGTGAAATCACACCGGAGGAAGCGAATCGATTGGGTCGGGAACTGGCACTTCGATTCACCAAAGGGAAGTTCGTTTTCATCGTTGCGACACACACGGACAGGGCACATATCCATAATCATATCGTGTTCAATGCGACTTCCCTTGACGGTACAAGGAAGTTTAAGAACTTCTGGTTTTCGGGCCTCGCACTGCAACGCTTAAGTGACCTTGTCTGCCTGGAAAACAGCTTGTCGGTGATTGAAGCGAAGCCAATCGGCGAGCGGGAAAAACGGACGGAATACCCCACACGGACAAGCATCCGTGACTTCATCTGCCGGGATATTGACCGGATACTTCAAAAGAAACCGAAGGACTTTGAGACAGTCCTCTTTCAGCTACGGCAACTTGGCTATGAAATCAAGCGGGGGAAACATGTTTCAGTCAAGGGCGGGAATCAGAAGCGCTTTGTCCGCTTATCCTCACTTCCGGAAGGATATAGAGAAGCAGAGATTCGCGCAGCAATCTCCGGCGAAGCAAAGCGTGAAGGCAGACCACACCAAAAGCCGGAACACTCCTTCAATCTGCTCATCGACATTCAGAGCAAACTGCAGTCCAAGGGCCAAGGCTTCAAGCGCTGGGCGACGGTCTACAACCTGAAACAGATGTCAAAGACGCTGCTGTTTCTCCGTGACAATAAGATTGATAGTGTTGATCATCTAAATGTTCTCGCGACAGAAAAGCAAGAGCAGCGTGACCGCCTGCTTTTCTCAATTCAGGCAGCCGAGAAGCGACTGGCGGAAATCGCGGCGCTGAAAATGCAGATCATCAACTACTCAAAGACCAGAACGATTTACGAAGCGTACCGGAAAGCCGGATATAGTAAGAGCTTCCTGGAGGAGCACCGGACAGAAATTACGATACACAAGGCAGCGAAAGCGGCCTTTGATGAACTTGGCATAAAGAAACTGCCAAAGGTTAAAGAACTGAGTTTTAAATACGAACAGGTACTGGAAGCGAAAAAGGCAGCTTATGCCGAATACCGGCAGGTGAAAAAGGAAACGCAGGAATTTTGGATTGCGCAGAGAAACATCGCCTCTCTCTATGCCGCAGAGCACGAAGCAGACGAAGAGAAACAGCGACGGGAAGAGAAGAAGCAGAGATGATTAGGGATCAGGACATCAGAGAAACACATCATTGTCCAGTTCTGCTATCAAGCGTTCCGCAGGAACGCGCAGCCTCACGAAGTGAGTTCTTCTAAGGGCTTGGGAGTATCCCAACAAGTGGCGTATGAGGTCCGGATGGACGCTCATACACTGCTTGCTGGTTAGCGGGGGCGTATTGTCTCAGTAAAGGTAGATAGTTTTTGCTCAAGGGCTGTGAGCTTTGTAGGAAGCGCTGCATTAGTAGAGTAGATTCTCCACGTGATCTTGAGCTGATGAAGTGTCTTCAGGTCAGAACTTATAGTTCCTTGACAGATATGGCTTCTGTCTTGTGACAGAAATATAACAGTTCTGACTTCGTTTTTGGCCATTGAGTTACATGTAGCGTCTTACAGCAGAAATTGACTTCTCCCTTTATACTACATCTTCAGTTTTTATGGCAATGCAAGTTGTATGAGGAGCCAGTGACGTGGATAGAAAGCATATGTTAATAGGGACTCACTCTTATCCAGTGGTTCAAAATTGTGAAATATAACCATATATACTTTGTGAAATCCAATTTGCATAGGACAATATTCTTTATAACATGGGAAGTGTTAGTGAAACATAACCTTATTAAAGTGAAAAAAAGGGGGGGGGGTAGTGCAAAATGCTTGACATCCTTATACCTTGGGTGTATAAAGATGATAGATATAAAAACAAAAAGCTCCAGAATCGACACATTTTGATTCATGTTGCTGACTTATATTGCGGCTTGTCAAAAGGGAATAGCATAAGTGATGATAGACTTAATTGCTATATAGTAGATAATAATTTTCTATGCCAGCAGCAAATCGTTATGATTCCCTGAGTTCAATAGTGTGTGTCGTATGTGTTCTTGATTTAAATAGTAAGGGTATAGACGAGGGAATCAAATAAGATTGACCTTTATATATGATTTGATACATATATCTACTATAAAGGAATATACTGAGAAGGGAGGGGTTAAATTATGAAGAGTGTTGTCCTTACCAAGGAAGAGCAGAGCAAGAGAGAAGCCATTGCGGCGCTCAAAGTTCGTGTTCACTGTGGTACAAAGTCGCATCGTCGTTATGGCATCGTGATGTGATGAGTTAGAAATGGTGAAGTGCTTCCGCCTATTTAGCGGGCGGAAGCACTTTCCAATGTGGGGGATTAGCAATGACCATTATTTATGATATTGATAGAGGAAGGCTTAATGAGTGTAGGTTAGATGGAAAGCCTGAATTCCATCTGAGAGATACCGCACACTTGATTATTTATCCCATCTCCAAGGACTATTTTTGTGTAACAAATTCACTTCTAAATAAGAGTTTTCTTATCGCGAAGGATAGCTGGAAAGGGGCGGGGAAGTATCCTGCTGAGTTCGCTGGGTTTGTTGGCTATCCCTCAGAACCCTTAAGAGAAACAGAGTTGCCCGAAAACTGCCTCGAGTTATCGCAAGATGATATTACTTTTGTGATAGCTATGAGCTACAAGTGCAACCTGCACTGTAAGTATTGTTACCAACAGTGCGATACCAAGTTGAATCGCGATAAAATCAGTGTTGAAAATCTAAATGAGATTTTTAGCGTGATTAGTCTGTATCATGAGAGACACCCGGAAAAGTACATTAGCATTGAACTGTTTGGAGGAGAACCATTATTAACGGAGAATTATGATGAGATAATACGTATTTTTGACTTTTGTGTCGACCATAAATTTCCAGTTGCTATTACCACAAATGGTGTTAATTTGCCCTATTACTTAAAGGACTTAATCATCTATAGTGGACTTCAAATTGCGGTAAATACTACTATTGACAGTATCTCAGATAATGAGAAAACAAGATTCAGCAGTTCTGGTAAGGAGGATTCCAGCGGAAGTAGTCTACTGAATTCAATCTATACACTGATTAATAATGATGTGTTCGTATCAGTTGAAGCAAATATTGATCAACATAACATTGGAAGTTTGAGAGGAATGATTGGATTTTATGAGGAAAATGGTTTCCTAGACAACCCTAATTTTAACTTTTCGATTGGACGTGTTGATGATCGACGCTTTGAAACAGGATATGACAAAATGGTGACAGATTCAGAATTACTTGTAGAACTTAGCAAAATAGAAAGAATACCGCCGCAAGTTAGTTACGCATTTGTTAAATCCTCACTGTTTTTATGTCACAAATTGGATCCTATGTTTAGGCAGATGGAGATGAGGTATGTGTCGAATTATTGCTGGGCATCGTCTCCAATCCAGCAGGTGTTTTATATAGACGCACAGTTAGATGTGTTTCGTTGTACTTATACGGTTGGCAGAAAACAGTACTCTTTGTTTAAATTTACACTGGAGGCTTTGGAAGCATTTCGTCCACACAATCGAACATATATGGATTACCCAAGGTGTAGAAAATGTGATATCGCAGGATACTGTTCTGGAGGCTGTGCTTTGTCTGCGGATGTGAATTTTGATAGGATGTGTTTGGATGAAAAAACAGACTTTGATTCATTTATGAATAGCCTATTTTATCCTCGTGTAAAGATAATGATGGAGAACCAGTCTATATTGCAGGCTGCGAGAGAGGAGTAATAAAGCTACGATGCTTGGAGGAGAGAATATAAAAGCACATAGAGATTGCTCAAATAGTAAAACTATATTGTTTGATAAAAATGGAAGCAATCTCGTTTTGGCCATGTTTGGGGTTGCGTTCAAAGCTTCAGCGGCGCTCGGATTCTCTGTATTTACACAGAAAATAATTGACACAATTTCCGGTCAACAAGTAAGTACCCTCCCGAATCTTTGTATATTTGCATTACTTTGTACGATGAGTCTAGTGATTGGCGCCGTGTTGGAGTATGTTTTCTGGACTGGATTTCGAAGTCGTGCACTTACTCAGTATAGGGAGTATGTCTGCAGAAAAATCTTAAGTAAAGAGATTTCTGCTTTCGGTAAAGAGAGTTCAGCAACATACTCCTCTATAGTATCAAATGACTTGAATCAGATTCGAACAAATTATATAGAGATGTTGCCCTATGTTGCGGAATTAATTTTCAGCTTTTGTGGTACAGTAGTGTTAATGTTACGCTATGATGTAAAACTATCGCTGATTGCTTTTGCTGTTTCCATGTTACCGATAGTTCTCTCGTCTTTTCGAATGAAGCAAATAGAAGAATGTGAAGTAAATATGGCAGAGGCGAACAGCTGTTTTCTCGGCGCATTTGCAGAAGTGATTCAAGGTTTTCGCTCTGTTAAAAGTATGAAGGCAGAAAATGCTATTGCAATAAAACTGCAGAGAGTAAATGAAGCTGCATCTGCAGCCTTCCGTAAGCGCGAACACGTAGAAATCTCAGTGGCTTATATTGCCTCATTGACCGGACATATGGCTCAACTCGTTTTTTTCTTTGCGTCTATGTTCTTGTCACAGAGCGGTGAGAAAATATCTGTCGGCATGATTGTTGTCTTTGTGCAGTTGATGCAGCACATTTCGCAGCTGGGGATTACGATGCCTGAACTCATTGCAAATATCAAAGCGTCTTTGAAGTTGATGGAGAAGCATGAGGAATTGCTTGCAGTTAATCAGGCTTCCGGAAAAGTGGGAATTGTATCATGCCGTGATGAAATTCAAATGGAACATGTTTCTGCAGGATATGGAAGTTCTGGTAACGTTCTCAAGGACATAAGCATTCAATTTCACGCAAATGGTTGCTATGCAATTATTGGTGAAAGCGGTAGTGGGAAGTCGACACTCTTGAATTTGCTTTCCGGATCCATTCGGGACTATATTGGAACAATAAGCTATGACAAATTAAGTATCAGGGGAATTTCAAATGAGAGCCTTTTTGAGTTGGTTTCTATCATTCAACAGGATGTATTTATCTTTGATGCAAGTATTCGTGATAATATTACCTTGTTTCGTACGTCTTCGGAAGAAGAATTAAGAGAAGTGATATGGAAGGCGGGACTGACTGATTTAGTAGAACAAAAAGGGTTGGAGTACTTATGCGGAGAGAACGGAAATATGCTCTCTGGAGGAGAACGACAGCGTATCGGAATTGCAAGGAGCATTTTGAAGAAAAACGAAGTTCTGCTGCTCGATGAAGCCACCTCAGCACTAGATGTATCAACTGGGTATCAAATCATTGATACAATCCAGAGAATGGAGGGTAAAACTAGGATTGTTGTCACTCACGATATTTACCCAGAATTGATGGAGCGATTCGATTGTATTTATGTGCTTTCAGAGGGACGGGTGGTAGAGATAGGGAAATTCAAAGAATTGCTGGAACGAAAAGGAGTTTGTTGGTCTTTGGTCGGCAAAACAACATGATATCCTCTAATTCAAGTTTGCTTCCTGGCAGGTTTAGCGCAGAAAGATGGTCATATTAGAAAAATGATCACGACGTATCAGTTCTAAGCGCCACTGAGCTAGAAACTTTTGCTTTGTAATCGGCTCATTCTATGAAAAGGAAGCGAGTAAAGGTGATAATCCCAACAGGCTGCGACCAAGAAATTATCTATAACACTTCGGTGTCGTAGACATTTTCTTGATCGCAGCCTGCTGAGCATACGGCTCGTTTGCAAAGCAAGTGAACCATTGCAAAACAAAAAACACCGCTATGTGGGAGATACAGATCGTTTAACAAAGAAATTGCCTTGCTGTCGACCATTTTCCTCCCGAGAATGTAGAGTGTATTCTGTCACTCTCTCTATGGTACGAACTTTCTGCGTGCATACCGTCAATCAGGCAACTTTCGGTGCGGAGAACGCCGCTCTCTTAATAGTCCCAGTGGTGGCCTTGCAGTTCATAATTTTCCAATGGCTTCACTATTTTAAAGACTGTGCGGGGGCTCAATCGGCTTATCGTAAGGGGCCACCCTGATAGCGCTTGCATAGGAACTATACTTCATAGTTTTCGGTGTTATATGTGTGCCTCATTGTGCGAACCGAGCAGTATTACCAAGTTCTATGCAGACATACTTTATATTCAAATCTGTACTTTCTGTATGTCATAAGTCCAGTCGACACTCTTGCGTTCGCCGTTTCTGCGGAAATCGTAGATTATACAGTTAAGATTGAGGAGCAAGAGGGCATATACTTAAGGCATCTGAAATAGACGCCCGAGTGTTCGTGGCTCAAAATGAAATACTACACTGAGTGTCGTGGAGCCCTTACTAGGGCTAGAGCACTCATAGTCGTCAAAATTAGTGGGCTTCCCTAATGTCGACATGGATTTTGATTCATTGTAGTGTGAGAGCGCTATGGGCTTGATATTTGTGTTTAGTTCCAGTTGAATCCATCTAGAGAATTGCAGAATTGCTAAAATATTACAATAAATACAAGTTGTTGTAATGTATTATTAAGGATTATCACTAAAAATTGAATTGACACTTCCTAATGGAAATTGATAAGATGCAAACACAGACAAATATCAAAGCAACCCAGTTAGGAGGTGATTGTTCTAAGTAGCTAGGTTCTGGGGTAGCATGATGTTAGATTCGATTTATTTTGAGGAGGTTAAGGTATGAAACGAATGAAGAGAATTGCCGTTGCCCTTTGTGCAGCTGTCTTTACTGTTTCCGCTTCTCCGGTTTATGCGATGCAATCAGCAAATGCTTCCATCGTTGCGACTGAAGAGGGGGGGTTATCTTCCAAGTCCTATGATGAATTAACATCTGTGCAGCAGGCACAGCTCCGATCCAAACTACGCAGTTTAGGGCTCACAGACCAGGACATCGCTGAGGTCATCCAGTTGGAACGTGAGAACTTTCATCCTAATAGAGGGATTTCTTTCTTCCGCCGCCCCAGAATGGGTGAGACTAGGAACCGCACTATAAAGGTTCCAGGATTTATAGTACAGGCAGTTCGCGAAGGTGGAAATGCTGCTCTGATTAAATTTATGACATCTAAAGGTATCAATGCTGTGGCTGCAGCTATGATTGCGAGTAGTATTAATCCTATTCCTGCAAATGCCAAAGGCATGGTTATTAATTTCTCTGAAACCTATGGCTATACTAACGACGGGGTTTTAGGATGGAGTCTGGGACCGATATCTGCCCGCTTCACCTATTAATCATCAGGAACGATTGGGTAGAGTTGTGATGAAAGAAAGAAATAACATTCTTTCTAAATTTTATTTTGTTGAATTGCTGAGCTTGAACTGCATGTACATGTGTTGGGTGGTTTCCCTCGTCCCGCTGCCATTGATTCAACGTGGCACACGATATATAGAGAGTTTGCTCTTTGTTCCGCTTGTCATTACAGGTCTTGTTACATGGATTTTTGATAAGGATAAGTGGTTCACCGGAAAGTTCACCAAGAATTACAATACTAGCGAAAATTGGAAAGAGTTGTATCCACGTACTTATCGACTGGAACAGCTTACTATCTTTCTCGTGAGAAATTCTTGGAAGTATTTTCTGTTGGTCTTCCTGCTCTATTGCATTCTCTATGGGAGCGGAGTTTTGAAATAAATACAAGAAGGATCGGGAGTACATAAACAGAGTATTCCCGATCCTTTTTATTTTCAGTTTAAATTTAAAATGCGTTTGGAGTGACCTTATGGAGAACGGAACAAAACACAGGATTCTATATTTGTACCAACACCTGTTTCATCACACAGATGCAGAACATCCGCTCTCTACCGCGGAGTTGATAAAGATTCTGAAAGAGCAATATGCTATCAAGGTTTCTAGGAACACAATCAGCGATGACCTCGCCATTCTCCACGACTGTGGCCTTCACATTGAGCACTATGAGTCTACGCAGAACAAGTACTACTATGATGGTCACACCTATGACCTGGCAGAGCTTAAGCTCCTTGTAGATGCAATTTCTTCCTCTAGGTTCATCACGCGGCGTAAGAGTGATGAATTGATTACAAAGCTACTCATACTGACCAGTGCAGCGAATGCTGCCAAGCTTCGCAGGCATGTCTATGTATCCGGACGCGCCAAGTCGGAGAACGAGCAAGGGTATTATATTGTGGATGCCATCCATGAAGCGATTGATACCTGCAGGAAAATCCGGCTTATTTACACGGATTATGATGTGAATAAGAAACGGTACATGACCAATGGAGGTGCGCCGTACACAGTAAGCCCCTATACGCTGGAATGGGATGGTGACTACTATTATCTGCGCGGATTTTGCGATGAACGCCAGGCTGTGCGGACCTTCCGCATTGACCGCATTGCGGAGCAGCCAAAGATTCTGAATCAGATTGCGGTGTCACCCCCGGAAGACTACACGCCTGCTCAGTACAGCAGGTGCGTTTTCCGCATGTTTGACACGGATCAGCCGGAAGAGGTTCAACTCCTGTGTCATGTGTCGACGATGAAGCATCTCATCGATCACTTCGGCATGGATGTTAAGACAGAACCGATCGACGAAGAGAGCTTCAGAGCCAATATTCTTGTATGTACCAGTTCCACTTTTTACCGCTGGATTTTTGGCTTCAACGGTAAGATGAGAATTATGGGACCGGAATCGGTTAAGACTGCGTATCAGGAAATGCTTCGGAAAGCTCTCGAGGAGCTATAGCCAAAGCTTTGTGCCCAATATTCTGCGCACCTGCGTTCCATTAAACATCTGACCCCTTGACCTCATCGTCAAGGGGTTTTATGATGCCACTAATGGAACGATTCGTTCCGTTATCGATTGAAAGGAATTGAGACCATGAGGAAAATGAACTCAGAGATGATGGAACTCATCATTTCCTATGTTGATCAGTATTTCTGCGAAAAGCATGTCACTCCCTCGGTGAATGAAATTGCTCAGGGCGTGGACATCCCTAAAACAACTGCATATCGCTACCTGGTTGAAATGGATAACCGCGGAATGATCGAGTACGATGGTCGGTCTCGTGCCATCAACACGCCGATGATCAACAAGTTCACAACCGGTTCTGCCCCCTGTCCTGTTGTCGGATCCATCCCGTGCGGAACTGCGGAGGAAAAGGAGGAATGCATTCGGGAGTACATCAGCCTTCCTGTTTCCCTTTTCGGGAAGGGTGAGTTTTATATCCTGGAGGCATGCGGTGACTCTATGGTTGATGCGGGCATCGATGACGGTGACAGAGTCGTTATCAGGATGGATTGCGAGGCCAGGGTTGGCGATATCGTTGTTGCCCTATTGGGTGACAATGAGAGCACGCTGAAGGTGTATGGCGGTGTTGATGCTGAGAACCAGGAAGCGATTCTTCTTTATCAGAACGAAGCTGTTTATCCCGGTAAAGAGATACGCACAAAAAATCTGATTGTTCAGGGAGTTGCAAAGCACGTCATCAAGGCGCTGTAATCCGATGAAACGGAGGTGAAAGCATGAATCAATATGATATGAAATGTCCGATTTGCGGCAGAGTCAATCATCAACTGCTTCTTGAAGAGACAGACGGATGGATGGAATGCGAATACTGCGGGGAAACGACGCAGCAGCTCCGAAGAATGTGGAAAATACAGAAGCCTCTTGTTTTGGTAAGAAGGGTTGAACATGTCGCAATTCCTACAGTATGAAAAACGAGCGAATGAGAAGGGAGCAAGGTAATTGGTACATGAGAGCTGTGGCGTATTACGCCCGAGAAGCATTTGTTGTCCCAACTGCCATGAGGTTAATCACGGTTTGGAAGATCGCGAGGGCATAGTCCGCGTCACTTGCAAACGCTGCAAGTCGGTCATGGTACAGAAGCGAATGGGTCGCCGACACAATCGTATCGATGTGTATGCGCCGGAAGACCGGAATGAACTTACATGTAATAAATGAAATAGAATGAGCATACAGACGGGAATGGTCGAGTTGAAACAGACTGCGTAAATCCATTTCAGGTCACATGCCAGAACAGTCGATGCGTTAAGCCAGACATACATGAGAGGCCATCGGCAAGTACAGGATACCTATATCCATAGGGTTCTGTCCTTGTCGGTGGCTTTTTTTTGCGCGTTTCTGCGAGCGGAGGAAGACAAATCGCAGCCAGATGCGCCGCTATTCACCACTAAAACACCACAAAACATATCGAAAGCCTGACATGCATTAAGGGCCGAGGATACATATATTGCTTAGTTTCTGAATTTCAGAGACAGCAGTATCGGTAGCCTTTCTTTAGTGCACCCAAATTTCGGGGTCGAGGTCAGGAACGTACTGTGAGCAAGTGAATCCTCTGCTCTTCCGCTACAGGCGGAAAGGAAAGCAGTATGTATTTTGACGTAACAGAATTCGGAGCACGTTTAAAGGATCTTCGTACGACCCGAGGCTTGACGCAAGAGAAGCTGGCCGAACAACTCGGAATCAGCTGGGACCATTTATGCCGTGTAGAACGGGGAAATCGCAGTTGCTCTATCGATCTTATCATCGAAATTGCGGTTTATTTTGGGGTCAGTACAGATTATCTCTTGCTGGGGAAGCGCGTGAATCAGGTCGAGAACCGGAAAAGGCTTTTGTCTGTGATCGGAGAGCTGACAGAGCTTGCAAAGAATCTGCAGTAAATCGACTCGGTGCGACCGGTTTTATCGACCTAGGGAGCCCTAAGGGAGTCCATCTGTCTGGAGTACACTCTCTGATGTAAGGAACAAACAAGTTCCTTTTCACAGATCTTTGATAACTGCATATCATTCTTCAGGCACGACCCTGTGACGGGAAGCCACATCAGCGGGAAGCGCAACGATTGTCCTTAAAGGACAGGAGCGCGAACCGGTCTGTAAGCTTCGGATTGCTTCCGGAGTATAGCATTGATCCGTCACAGAATAATGATACTTCTGTACGCAGCTCGGTGAGAACCACGGAGGGGTTAGAGTCCCATG
>ERZ773214.1452-NODE-1452-length-13783-cov-9.851617_pt1 | contig 13783 bp, 10 predicted proteins | sample MGYA00511238_ERZ773214 | MGnify/ENA primary metagenome ERZ773214 (study PRJEB29015, sample SAMEA2738157) | human oral metagenome | biome: human oral; feature: human-associated habitat; material: saliva | place: China | collected 2259 ...
CCAGGCACGTAAATCCAAATATCCACGTACGTAGATTTATCGTCCACGTACGTAGTCCAAACTTATCTGCTACTCGTCCACAACTTTTTATCCCTACGCGGAGCAACAACCTCATATAGGTCACTTCACAAAGCTATATAGCTCTACCCACGCACCTACATTGGTCGCTGAGCGAAGCTATATTGGTCGGTGACGTGAGCTATATAGGTCGACCCGCGGACCAATATAGGTTCACTCATCCCCCTTCGTAGGGACGTCGGAGAAGCTCCTCGAAGAGAGGAGATGTGATTGCGCGAAAAGGTGCGTCGTCAGCGGGCTCTCGGGAGATGTAGAGTGTAAAATAAGTAGTGCTTCTCGGGCGTGAAAGCTCCATATTTTGACTTTTTCTTACCTTTGCATGTCACCTGAGGGAGCACAAGCGGTGCCTCAGACGGTGGCCTACAGACCCGAAAGCCGGGAACCTTCTTCGTCTTTATCCTGATCTCGGGAGCCTATCTCGAGCTATGGAGCGAGTCGCTGAAGGTATGTTGTACCTAAACCAAATTTTATGACGTTGAAAGGAATTCTTTTCGGCGCACTGGCGGGCGTGGTGCTCTTAGGAGCGACCTCAGCAAGCCTTCCCTCCCAGCCCTCTTCAAGTGGTCTCAGTGTGGGTGACGTGCTACCGAAAATGAAGTCTCTGGACGCGGAAGGTCGTGCCTCCACCACGGAGTCAGCACAGCGCTATCGTCTCATCCACTTCTGGGCAGCCTATGATGCTACCAGTCGCGCCGCGAATGTGGTATGGGATCATTACTTCGCTGGTAAGGCACAGACGGCTATCGACTACCAAGCGATCTCGCTTGATACCGATGACGCTGTCTGGTCACAGACGATCGCCCTCGACCAAGTGGATCAAGAGGACCAGCGCTACATCGCCCCCACAGAGCGTAGCCGCTATATGGCAAGTGCAGGACTCCTCGACGGACTACACACCTACCTTGTGGATGATCACGGGGTCGTCGTAGCCGTAGATCCGACGCCAAGCGAATTAGCGAACTATCATTAAACTCAAATTATTGGCAAGAGCCACGACCAGGGATTCCCTGGCCGTGGCTCTTGCTTTTTGTCTATGTGGCGGGCGAATGCCCGTCCTTATGATGGGCTACTCGGTGAGGTCACTCCCCTCGATATCTATGTTTCGACAGCCCTCGAGGAGGAAGCGCTTCTGATTGGGGTGGAACTTCGGGTAGCTCGTCGTCGGCTCGATCTTATTGCCACGCCACAGGATGCCGTCGGTGCTGATGGCGTGCAGGAGCGGCGTGTCGAAGGTGCGGAAGATGTTGTCCTCGATGCGGATGCTCTTCGGCCCCTGTCCGTAGAAGGGGTGGCGCTGTGAGGCGAGCTCGGGGATGATGGGATGGATGCTGATGACTGCGCTGGTGAACTGGTAGAGGCTCGTCAGTACGTCTTGGAAGAGGTTGCGGCGGATCGTGATCTCGCGCGTCTGCCCCGACTCGTACCACATATTGTTGTCCGTGCTGAAGAGGATCGCCGAGCCGCTGACGTGGTCGAAGGTGTTGTCCTCAATGAGGACGGGGCGGGGCGTATTGATGAGGATGCCTCGGGCGCGGTTGTGACGCACGAGGTTGTGGGAGAAGTCAACGCTCGGCGTGCGGGTGAGGTTCTCCATGCTGATCTGTCGCTCGGGCGTGTAGTCTGCGGGTAGCTCCTCGTCGAAGGTGATGCGCAGCTCACGTGCGCCCTTGAGCTGCTCGCCATCAGCTGGGCTAATAGAGTGTACGTGGAAGGTGCCTTCCAGCCCCTGGATATCGTGTGAGGTGACCAGACGTACCGAGTCACCAGGCATAGCCCACGTGTAGCCAAAGGCCTGCTCGTGCATGAAGCGCCCGACGAGGGTGTGCTTACCCTCGCGTGCTATGACCTTGAGGTAGACGCCGTGGACGTTCAGTGCGTCGTCCATCATGTTCTCAAAGCGGCAGTTCTGTACGGAGATCTTCCCCTCACAGGCGACGAAGTGCGTGGCATCGGCCTGGGTGGTGAAGTAGCGTTCACCACGGGGGCGGAGCTGGACGTGGAAGCGCTCCAGCGTGATGTCGCGGGAGTTCTGCGTGAGGACACCCATCCCTTCGGCGAAGTGGATGTTCATACCCTCAAGGCGGATATCACGGCTCTCGGTGATGAAGATAGCGGGCTGGGGTCGGTAGCCGGTGCGGGCGGCGAAGACCGTCCCTGCGGGGAGGTGGGAGTCCTTCCAGTGGGGTGCATAGAGAAGCGGCCTTGTATGCTTGGCTGTGATACCCATAGCAGCAGCCTCGCGCGCAGTCAGCTGGCGAATGTCCTTATTCGGGAGGAGTATGTCGGAGGTGCGGTAGAGGAGCTCACGCGTCTTCGGGTCGAAGGCGAGACCATGGTTGGGTATAGAGGTCCAGCTCGTGCCGTAGGTTTCCAGCTGCCCCTTGTCCGTGATGCGCCACTTGACCCAAGGTGCGGGGGTGAAGACGATACCGCACGTGGTGTCGGAGCGCAGGATATGCAGCTGCGAGATCTGCGGATTGGTGAAGTCGATCGTAAGGCCTCGGAGCTCGACGCCTTGACAGCTGTCGAGGACGATGGGGAGCATGCGGTCTTCGAAGAGCAGTTCGCTCCCCTCACCCTTCACGATGACGTGGCGCCAGCCCCGGAGGAGAAGGCCTATCGGGCGGCTACCCGCGTGGTCGTGATTGGAGATGAAGTACTCGCGCTCTACGGCTCCCTCACGGGTGAAGTGGTAGCGCCCAGGGCGAAAGCGTAGCTCCAGCGTGTCGCCTCCCTTCTCGAGGTCGGGGTGTAAGCCCTCGAGGAGCTTGCGGAAGATGGGGGTGGCATTGATCTGCTTTCCCTTGCGAGGGGTGAAGGCGGGGAGCTGAATGACGCGGCGATGGGCCTTTATGGGAAGCCCTGCGATGAGGAGCAGGGCAAGCGAGATGAGGGCGTATCGGGTAGAAGCGAGCTGGTGCATGAGAGGGATGTCGGTGCTGTGAGAGAGGAGGGAAGTAGGGGAGAGAGGCGGTAGCTTCCTTTGGTTTCGTAGAGATAAAGAAAAAGAAGTAACCCCAACTCCTTGCCCACATCGGGTAAGAGAGTTGGGGCTACTATGCTTAGTGCTGAGCGTGCTCAGTCGTGCCCGTCAGGCGCGGATTACTTCTTAGCCTTGATGCCGAGACGAACGGGCTTGATCATGTTCTCAGGAGCGAGTACCGTGTCGAGGTCTTCCTGAGAGAGGATGCCGTGCTCGATGATGAGGTCATAGACACCGCGACCCGTCTCGAGAGCTTCCTTAGCGATCTTCGTAGAGTTCTTGTAGCCGATGATGGGGTTGAGGGCGGTGACGATACCGATGCTATTACGGACGTTGTCGCGGCACTTGTCTTCGTTGGCGGTGATGCCGTCGATGCAGAGCGTGCGGAGCGTGTCGAAGCCGTTGATCAGCAGGTCGATGGACTCGAAGCAGCACTGTGCCATGACGGGCTCCATAGCGTTTAGCTCCATCTGCGAAGCGTCGCCAGCCATGGTGATGCAGAGGTCGTTACCCATGACCTTGTAGCATACCTGGCTCATGACTTCGGGGATGACGGGGTTCACCTTACCGGGCATGATCGAGGAGCCTGGCTGCATAGCAGGGAGGTTGATTTCGCCGAGACCGCAGCGAGGGCCGCTGGAGAGGAGACGCAGGTCATTACAGATCTTGTTGACCTTGATAGCGATGCGGCGCAGAGCAGAGCTGTAGCCGACCATTTCGCTCGTGTCGCTGGTAGCGCCGACGAGGTCTTCGGTGAGGGTGATATCCCAGCCCGTGATCTTCGCCATAGCTTCGGTGCAGTAGCCTGCGTATTCGGGCTCAGAAGAGATACCCGTACCGATAGCCGTAGCCCCCATGTTGATAGCGAGGAACTGGTGAGCAGCGTAGTCGAGGTTAGCGATCTCGTGGCGGAGGATCGAAGCGAAGCCGCCGAAGGTCTGGCCGAGCGTCATGGGCACAGCATCCTGGAGCTGCGTACGACCCATCTTGACGACGTGAGCGAACTCCTTAGACTTCTTCTCGAGAGCTTCGATGAGCTGGATGAAGTGGGGACGGAGCTTGAGGTGCGAAGCGTAGAGACCGAGGTGGATAGCCGTGGGGTACGCGTCGTTGGTCGACTGCGAGCCGTTCACGTGGTCATTAGGAGAGAGGTACTTGAACTCACCCTTCTCGTGACCCATGATCTCGAGTGCGCGGTTGCAGATGACCTCGTTGGCGTTCATGTTCGTCGTCGTACCTGCGCCCCCCTGGATCATGTCTACGGGGAAGTGCTGGTGGTGCTTGCCTTCGAGGAGCTCGTGGCAAGCCTGGACGATAGCGTCCTTCTGCTGGTCGGTGAGAAGGCCAAGTCGGTGGTTAGCGATAGCGGCAGCTTCCTTGGTCCATGCGAGCCCGTGGATGAAGAGAGGATAGTCGCAGAGGTGGAAGTTGCTGATGTTGAAGTTTTCTATCCCACGGAGGGTCTGCACACCGTAGAGGTGCTCGTTGCTGATCTGGCGTTCGCCGATCAGGTCACTTTCAAGGCGAAAGTCCTTGCCTGAAGTAGCCATAGTATGATGTCGTTACTAATAAGGTGTATTAAACTTTAGGGCAAAGTTACAGCTTTTTCGTTCTCAGCAAGGGGGTAGCGAGGCCCTTGAATAGCAGGCTGTCAGCGGGTTGTGTGGCGCTTTGCTCGCAGTTATTATAATAATGTAGAGAAAGGGCGTGTGGTGAGGGGTAAACGTGTGAAGCTGTCTGCCTTTTCGTGGGAAGGGTGGCTTTTTGCCTTGCTTGTCTGTGCACTCTTGTGCGGAGGGTGCAATGCATACCTGCAGAGGGGTGGGATATGAATCTATATTGGTCGCTGGGTTGACCTATATAGCTCTGTGAAGCGACCTATATGTAGGTTGTTGCTCTACGTATGGATATAAAGTTGCGGACGCGTGGTAGATAAGTTTGGACTACGTACGTGGGTCTAATATCTACGTACGTGGATATTTGGATTTACGTGCCTGGTCTTTAAGACTACGTGCATAGATAGAAGAATACCACTACGGGAAGGTGCTTTTTTCTTCACGAGAACGATGCTTTTTTCTCCGCTGAATAATGAGGAATACTTGTGATAAGGCGAAGGGCTTGCGTATTACTTCGGAGAGGTATATCAGAGTGTGATGCGTAGGCCTCGTTATGCGCCCGCCTTGGGAGTCCTGATAGTCCTCGAACTTATGTATCTTTGTGCGACAAAATGACAGACGGAAGATGAATGTAGATATTCAGCAGATCAAGCACCGCTTCGGTATCATCGGCACAAGCCCTCTACTCGACCACGCTATCCGCACGGCCGTGCAGGTGGCACCCACCGATATGTCGGTGCTGGTGATCGGTGAGAGCGGTGTCGGGAAGGAGAGCTTCCCGAAGATCATCCATCAGAATAGTATCCGCAAGCACGGCCCTTATATCGCTGTGAACTGTGGGGCTATCCCTGAGGGGACCATCGACTCCGAGCTCTTCGGTCACCTGAAGGGCTCGTTCACGGGCGCTATCACCGACCGCAAGGGGTACTTCCAAGAAGCCTCAGGTGGTACGATCTTCCTCGACGAAGTAGGGGAGCTTCCCCTCTCGACGCAGGCCCGTCTCCTGCGTGTCCTCGAGACGGGGGAATTCATCCCCGTCGGGGCAAGCCAAGCCCAGAAGACCGATGTGCGCATCGTCGCTGCGACGAATGTGAACCTGCAGGAGGCTGTCGAGCGTGGCCGCTTCCGCGAAGACCTCCTCTTCCGTCTCAATACCGTACCCATCGAGGTGCCTCCCTTGCGTAGCCGTGTGCAGGATATTCCCCTGCTCTTCCGTCTCTTTGCTTCGATGAGCGCTGAGCGCTACCACATGCCTCCCCTGCGCCTGACGCCCGAGGCTGCTAAGCTCCTCGAGGGCTATCGCTGGCCAGGGAATATCCGTGAGCTGCGCAACTTCACCGATCGTATCAGCGTCCTCGAGGAGGATCGCACCGTGACGGCAGAGACCGTCTCGCGCTACCTGCCACGGGATCTGGGCGTAGATTATCATCCTGCCCTTCGCCAGCAGGCCGTGCTCGGTGAGGACGCTACGTCCTTCGCCAACGAGCGTGAGATCCTCTATCAGGTGCTCTTCGATATGAAGAAGGATATGGCGGAGATGAAGAATCTCATCGCCGGGATCATGCGTGGTGAGGTACCAGTCGCACAGCCCAAGGCTCACGGTGACTACGCTCCAGCCGAGGTACATGCCCCCAGCGCACACCCCACGACGCTCGCTGGTCGCGATGACTATCGCAATGTCCTCTCGAGTCCCTCGGGCTATGCTCCCGTGGAGGATGTCGTCGAGATCCCTGCTACCCCGCACGCTACGGGCCATCATGCCGAGGTCTCAGACTTCGAGGAGCAGCCCCTCTCGCTCGAGGAGGCAGAGCGTAGCCTGATACAGGCCGCGCTCATTCGCCACGATGGTCGTCGCCGTCGTGCCGCCCAGGAACTCAAGATCTCCGAGCGTACCCTCTACCGTAAAATCAAGGAATATGGACTGGAAGAATAAGCTCCACCGCCGTGCCTTCGCCCTCATCGGGGCGCTCGTCCTCGTCATCGCAGGCTGCAGCATCCGCTACAGCCCCAATGGCGGTGCGCTTGACTACACCCAGCTCAAGACCATCACCATCGGTGAGGTCATCAATAAGGCGCCCATCGTCAACCCCATCCTTGCCTCCAGCTTCACTGAGAAGATCAAGGACTACTACGAGAGCCGTACGCGCCTCTCTCTCGTCCCGCAGGCGGGTGACCTCGAGCTTTACTGCACGATCACGGGCTACGACCTGACTCCTATGGCCGTCAGTCAGGATAACTTCGCCGAGCGCACGGTCTTCACCGTGACGGTGCAGGTGAAGTATGTCAACCATGTCAATGAGAAGGAGAGCTTCGAGCGTAGCTTCAAGGCTTACCGCGACTTCCCACGTAGCCAGCCCTTTGTCGCTGTGCAGGACGACCTGCTGCGTGAGATCATGGACGACCTCTTGAAGCAGATCTATAATGCTACGGTAGAGAACTGGTAGATGACACGCGACGAACTCTATAGCTACTTGGCTGATCCCAAGCGCCTCACCGCCGAGACGCTTGAGCCGATCCGTGCGCTCTATGAGTCCTATCCCTACTGCGCACCCTTCGCCTTCCTCTACCTATATAATCTCTCGCTGACGGGAGACGTACGCTATGCCTCAGAGCTGCGTCGCCTCTCAGTGCTCCTGCCCGATCGAGAGCAACTCTTCCGCCTCGTCGAGGGGAATCGCCCCGCCTTTGTCGCAGCGACACCCGATGCGTCTGCCGAAGCTGATGCCTTTGACCTCATCGATCACTTCCTTGATGGTGCACGCTCCTCAGGCGAAGATCTTCCCGAGGTGCTCCACTATGAGGGAATGGGGGAGAGTCAAGACTACTTCGCTGGCGAGACGGCAGAGCCACTTCCCGCGGAGGGACTCTCCGAGCTTCTCGAGCCACGCACTACTCCAGTAGCCCCCTCCGCCGCCCCTTCGGCAGAGGAGCCTGCCGCTGAAGAACTCCTCTCGGAGACCCTCTCTAAGATCTATATTCAGCAGCAGCATTACGATAAGGCACTGAGGATTATCCGCTCTCTCAGTTTGAATTATCCAGAGAAAAATCGTTTCTTTGCAGACCAGATACGCTTTCTGGAGCGCCTGATAGAGAATAATAAAACCACAAATTAGTATAAGACATGTTCTACCTACTCACGGTACTGATCCTGATAGCATCCATCGCGTTGGTGCTGCTGGTGATCGTACAGAAGTCTAAGGGCGGTGGCCTGGCTTCACCCTTCGCTTCGACGAATAACATCATGGGGGTCCGTAAGACTACCGACGTACTGGAGAAGGCTACTTGGTGGCTCTTCGGTATCGTAGCCGTGCTCTGCATCGCCTCGTCGCACTTCCTCGGCACGGGAACGGATGCTGATTCTAAGACGCAGCAGGTCCTTGAGCAGAATGCTGCTAAGGATGCTGCTCCTACGGCTCTGCCCGCCCTCGGTGGTGGTGCTGCTCCTCAGCAGGGTGCTCCTGCAGCAGCTCCCGCTCCAGCCACGGCAGCTCCTGCTCCCCAAGCTGCGCCTGCCAACTAAGGCCCCGTACACCTATATAATAGGCACGCCCCTCACCAGCTGAGGGGCGTGCCTATTTCTTTATTAGAGCGGAAGATAGGAGGTATGGTTTTATTGCGTATCTTTGCACCCGATCTAATGCAACGAAGCAGAAGGTTCTAACAATTTTACCGATTTAAATGGCAACGAAAATCCGTTTACAGCGCCACGGTCGCAAGGCTTATGCCTTCTATAAGATCGTCGTCGCTGACAGTAGAGCGCCACGAGATGGCAAGTTTATTGAGAAGATTGGTACGTACAACCCCAACACCAATCCTGCCACAGTAGATTTGGACTTCGAGCGCGCTCTGTATTGGCTCACGACTGGTGCACAGCCTACCGACACGGCTCGTAGCATCCTCTCTCACGAAGGCGTTCTCCTGAAGAAGCACCTCCTTGGTGGTGTCGCTAAGGGCGCATTCGACCAGCAGGCCGCTGACGCTAAGTTCGAAGCATGGAAGTCTAAGAAGGACGGTGCCCTTGGCTCTATCCGTGAGACCCTGGCTAAGGACAAGGCTAACGCTGCTAAGGCTGCTCTGGAAGCCGAACAGGCTGCCAACAAGGCCAAGGCTGCTGCTGTAGCTGCTAAGAAGCTCGCCGAAGCTGAAGCTAAGGCTGCTGCTGAAGCTCCCGCTGAAGCCGAAGAGGCTCCTGCTCAGGAAGAAGCTGCTGCAGAATAGTCGACCGCTGCATCCTCGTAAGAGATGTCTCCGATAAAGAAATAGCGGACGCCTACCCATCACTTCACTTATGTGGGGTGACGCGGTGGGTGTCCGCTTCTTTGTCGTCTTATCCACCTTTATCCATCACTCACACTTAGTCCTCTGGCTGTGACCGCGGTCACGGCCACACGTACAAACAAAGCGTATGAAGAAGTATTTACTTCGTCTCTTGGTACTGGCTCTCTTAGCCTTCGCCACCCCAGCCGTATGGGCCCAGGTGACGACCTCGGCGATCAATGGTACGATCACCGACCCTACTACCAAAGAGACTCTCATCGGCGCCAGCGTTGTCGCCAAACACCTGCCTACTGGTACGACCTATGGCGCTGTCACCAACGTCAAGGGTAACTTCAGCATCGTAGGTATGCGCCCAGGTGGTCCCTACACCCTCACCATTTCTTATATCGGCTACCAGCCCACGAAGATCGAGAACGTCAACCTCGCTCTCGGTGAGACAGAGACCTTCAACATCGAGATGAAGGACGATACCAAGCAGCTCACCACGGTCGTCGTCACGGGTAGCAAGGGTAATAAGTTCAACTCTCAGAAGACTGGCGCTGGCTCAGCCTTCTCTCGTAAGAACATTGAGCGTGTCCCTACCGTATCGCGTAGCATCATGGACATCGCTAAGCTCACGCCTCAGGCTAACGGTAGTGGCTCCTTCGCTGGGGCTAACAGCCGCTTCAATAGCTTCCAGATCGACGGTGCTGTCAATAACGACGTCTTCGGTCTCGGTACCTCGGGTAAGAATGCTATCTCTCTCGAAGCTATCGACGCTCTGCAGGTCGTCATCGCTCCCTTCGACGTCCGTCAGTCGGGCTTCACGGGTGGCGGTATGAATGCTATCACGAAGTCGGGTACCAACACCTTCCACGGCTCGGTCTACGACTACTACTACAACCAGGACTTCTTCGGCACGACTGCTGGTAAGGACGTCAAGACCCGCAAGGCTCTCGACAAGCAGTATGAGAACACCGTCGGCTTCACGCTCGGTGGTCCTATCCTCCGCGACAAGCTCTTCTTCTTCGCTAACGGTGAGTACGTCAAGGGTATCCGTCCCTCGACCTTCACCCCAGGCAATGGCTCTGTCGTCCCCGAGGAAGATGCTAAGAAGATCGCTGACAAGCTCACGAGCCTCGGCTACAATGGTGGTAGCTACGCTACGCAGGATATCCCCAGCGAAACCTTCAAGGGGCTGGTCCGCCTTGACTGGAACATCAACTCCGCTCATCGCCTCACGCTGCGCTACAGCCACATCAACGATAAGCCCTACATCTTCTCGAACTCTCCTACGCGTCTGCGCTTCTACAACAACGGTTACCACAAGCACAGCGTCACCAATACCATCGTCGCTGAGCTGAACTCTAAGCTCACGGACAAGCTCTCCAACGAAGCTCGCGTCAGCTACAGCGGTATCCGCGACAAGCGCACCTACCTCGGTGGTGCCTTCCCCTTCGTCCTCATCAATGGTACGGCTGGTAAGGCTCGCTATCAGGTCCTCGCTGGGGTCGACAAGGATACGCCTGCTAACGAACTTGATCAGGACATCTTCTCTCTGACGGATAACCTGACGCTCGCACTCGGCAACCACACGCTGACCTTCGGTACGCACAACGAACTCTTCCGCATGCGTAACCTCTACCTCACGAACTACTACGGGAACTATGAGTACTCCACGCTCGATGACTTCCTCGCTATCGGTACGGCTAATGAGGTAGCTCCTAAGTCTTACGGCTACTCTGCTGCTGACGTCTCTCGCACGGGCGACGCTCGCTGGGCTCCCCGCTTCAGCGCTGGTCAGCTGGGCTTCTATGCTCAGGATGAGTGGAAGGCTACCGATCACCTCCGCCTGACTTACGGTCTGCGTGTCGATATGCCCTTCTTCCTCGACCGTCCTACGGCTAACCCCGACTTCAATAGCTCTGCTGTAGCTAAGGAATACGGCGTCACGAATAACTACCTGCCTCCTATCCGTCCGCTCTTCTCGCCACGTGTAGGCTTCCGCTACGATGTCGATGCTGATAGCCGCTACGTCATCCGTGGGGGTACGGGTATCTTCACTGGTCGTGTGCCCTTCGTATGGATCTCCAATAGCTTCTCCAATAGCGGTATGGAATACCTCCGTACGGCTGTCCTCGGTGCGAACGTCCCCACCATGCGCTTCAACGCTGATGTCAACCATCAGTTCACGCAGCCTGGTAAGACGACTGAGATCGATATGGTCGGTACGAACTTCCGCTATCCTCAGGTATGGCGCTCAAACCTCGCCTTCGATGCTAAGCTCCCTGGTGGTTTCCGTGCTTCGCTCGAAGGGATGTACACGCGCAACCTCAATAGCGTACGCTACCGCAACCTCCTCCTCCGTGACAACGGTACGCTCGATCATGGCCATGGTCAGGTCCGTCCTGTCTACAAGATCGACGCTGCGCTCGCTCAGCAGTACACGAACCTGATCCTCCTCTCAAGCAACAACCTCGGCTATAGCTACAACCTCACCGCTACGCTGGCGAAGGACTTCGGCCACGGCCTCGATGCTTCGATCGCCTATACCTTCGGTGAGTCTAAGGCTGGCAACGATGGTACGAGCTCACAGGCTGCTTCGAACTGGGGCTACAACTACTCGAACGATATCAACGGCGAGGAGCTGTCTTACTCCAACTTCGATATGCGTCACCGCATCATCGGTCAGCTCAACTACCGAGTAGAGTATGCTAAGCACTTCGCTACGACCATCGGTATCATCTACAACGGGCAGTCGGGTGGTCGCTACTCGATCCTCTACTACGGTGACGCCAACGGTGACGCTCGTACGATCCCTGGTCTGCGCAATGACCTCGCTTACATCCCCACGAAGGACGAAGTCGCTAACGGCTACTTCACCGCTACGATCGCTAACAAGCCGGGCGAATCTGCTGCTGACCGCGCTCTCCGCCAGGCTCAGGCTAACAAGGAGATGGCGGACAGCTTCGAGCAGTTCATCGCCAGCAGCGGTGACCTCGCTCAGCAGCGTGGCCGCATCGCTCCTCGCAATGCCTTCATGTCTGAGTTCGTCCACAAGTTCGACCTCCACTTTGCTCAGGACTTCTTCCTCAACATCGGTGGTCGTCGTCACACGCTCCAGCTCAATGCCGATATCATCAACCTCGGCAACCTGCTGAATCGTGGCTGGGGTATGAGCCCATACATCCAGTACGACAACATTACCCCCATTGCGATCTCTACCGACCGCGCTACGGGCAATACGGTCTACAGCTTCACGCACCACCGCAATACGCCTTGGGATTACTCCGACATCAACTCTCGCTGGAGAGCTCAGGTCGGTGTGAAGTACACCTTCTAATCGTGGCGTAGTCCCTCGACTACTCTACACGAAAAAGCCTCGGGGCACCTCCCTCCACTTCGGTGGAGAGGGGTGCCCCGAGGCCTTTCTGTTTTGTTGGGATTAGTTGAGCTTCTCCCACCAGTCGTCGGTGGTGAAGGTGCTGTCGGTGTAGTGGACGATATCGCCAAGACGAGGCATCAGGATGGGGAAGCCCTTCTCATCGCGCAGGCGCTTAGCGTTCTGCAGCGGCTCCTTCCAGGGGTGCATTGCCAGGGCGAACTTCGCATGGTGCACCGTGAGGAAGCGCTTGGCGCCGAGGGCGTGCATCGTCTCGCCAAGGTGCTCGGGGAGCATGTGGATGCCGCTCCAGTTCTCCTTGTTGTACTGCCCGTTCTCGAGGATAGCCAGATCCAGCTGGGGGAACTGCTTCCCGATCTCGGCATAGTGCGGGCCGAAGCCACCATCACCACCGACGTAGACCGAGTGCTTCGGGCCCTGCAGGACGAAGGAAGCCCACAGCGATTGGGCGGATGTGAGCCCACGGCCTGAGAAGTGCTGCGTGGGCAGGCAGTGGATGCGCCCACCCTCTGCCGTCGGGCTGCTTTCGCCCCAGTCCAGCTCTACGATCTGGTCGGGACGGTAGCCCCAGCGCTCGAGGTGTGCCCCGACGCCAAGTCCCGTGTAGACCTTGCGCACACGGCTCTGCAGCTCCTTCGCTACGTGGTAGTCGAGGTGATCCCAGTGGTCGTGGCTGATGACGAGGTAGTCGATCTCGGGGAGGTCAGCGACGTCGAAGACCTGCGTGCCCTTGAAGAAGGCGTTGGAGATGCCGAAGGGTGCGCCCTCGACGAAGACGGGGTCGATGAGGTAGCGCACGCCATCCATCTGTAGGAGATAGCCCGAGTGGCCGAACCATACGATGAGGTCCTCTGAGCGGTCGAGCTTCTTCAGGTCGTGACGTACCACGGGGATGCTGTCCACAGGGCGGATATCATCGGGGCGGTCGAAGAGGAACTTCCAGAGGATCTTGATGCGGTCGCCCATGGAGCTGGTCTGCATAGCTTGGGGCATGGGGTAGCGATTTTGGAAGCGCCCGTCACGATAGTTCGACGAGTGCAGGATGCGCTCCAGTCGTGCACCCGAGGGGAGTGCCCCGAAGGAAGGGCTGTGGAGGATGAGGTAGCCGACGCCGAAGAGGACGGCGACGATGATACTGAGGGCAATGAGGAGTGTCATAAGGCGGCGCTTGATTTTACTCATAGGAGCACACGTATATATGTATGATAAAATGGCTTCGTAGCGAATGTTCCTTCATAACGCTCGCGCGGGGATAATTGTTCCTGCAGCCCCTCTGTCTGTCGATCTCATATATAGGTATATGGATGCGTGGGGTAGAGCTATATAGCTTTGGACTGATTCCTATATAGCTTTGTGCAGTGACCTATATTAGGTTGTTGCTCTGCGTAGGGATAAAAGTTGTGGATGAGTGGCAGATAAGTTTGGGCTACGTGCGTGGACGATAAA